>Ga0154307_1096_pt1 | contig 64766 bp, 56 predicted proteins | sample RifGroA2_FD_105601 | JGI IMG/M metagenome (GOLD analysis project Ga0154307, IMG submission 105601) | Bacteroidetes bacterium GWA2_40_15 | reverse complement strand
CTAAGCCTTAAACCGCGTTGAATGAAGCCGGATTTACATTGCTAAAATTGGTTTTTAGACAGACTCCCGTTAGCGTTCATTTTTTAATCAACCTAAGGAGGAATGAGCATGGAAATAGGACAAGTACCTGCGTACAAAAGATGGTCAAATCGTTATAGTCACGCATTCAAAATGGAAGTGATAGAAGCCTTCCAGAGCGGACAGATGTCGCAAAGACAAGTGACAATAAAGTATGGTGTGCACCGTACTACTATTGTTGCCTGGGAGAAAAAATATGGTAATCTTGAGAAAAATTACCTGAGGATGGAAGAAAAAACGCCCCAGCAGGAGCTCGCTGAGCTTCGGGCCGCACTCAAAGCTGCCAACGAAGAGAACAGGACTCTTAAGTACGTAATGCGCATCATCGAAGAGGAATTCGGGGAGAATGTCGTAAAAAAGTATTTACCCGGACTGCAATTGAAAAAGCCGCAGACCAAGACCAAAAAGTCAAAGTAACGGCCATCTGCAAGCTCTTCGGGATATCACGCCAGGCATACTATAAAAAGATCCAGACGTACTGCAGAAACAAAGAAAAGAGAACTAAGATTATCCAACTCGTCAAACAACAAAGAGAACTGATGACCCGCTTCGGCACAAAAAAAACATATCACCTGATCAAGCCACAGCTTGCCAGACTGGACATTAAATGTGGCCGCGATAAACTACATGATATTCTTCGAAGCGAAGGAATGCTTATTAAAAAGAAAAAGAACTACATGAGAACCACCAACTCATATCACCGGTTCTACAAGCATCCTAACCTCATTAAAGACCTTAATATTAATCGTGCTGAGCAAGTATGGGCATCAGACATAACCTACCTCAGATCAAACCAGGGATGGCTCTATCTGAGCCTTATTACTGATGTTTACTCAAAGCAGATCGTTGGATATCAGCTCTCGGATAATCTCAAGACTATTAACTGTATAAACGCACTCAAAACAGCTATTAAAAACCGTAAATACCCAGACAGACCTCTGATACATCATTCCGATCGTGGTTTCCAGTACTGCAGTCCTGACTACATTGAAACACTCGAAAAAAACAATATAAGGATCAGTATGACAACAAAGCATGATCCTTATGAAAATGCTGTTGCTGAAAGGATTAATGGAACTCTAAAGAATGAATTTGATCTGGGCGATCGTCTACCAGATCAAAAAAATGCCGAGCGTGAACTCAGGAAAGCTATCTGGATTTACAACAACCTCAGACCTCATGAAAGTTGTAATTTTTTAACCCCTCGAGAAACTCATACCAACGAAAATATCGAACTTAAAAAATGGCCCATCAGATTTAGAAAAAAGAAAGAAGAAAATATTTTAACTTTAAATCAATTATGTCACACCTAAAAGTGACAACCTATTTCAGGACGAGACATGGGAAGCGTTACGGAAAAAGTATTGCAACTCACTACTGTACCGGTGTTTATTGTTCCTACGAAAAAACAAGATTAATTTTATAACAAAGAGTAATAAATCTATGTGGATCGGGTAGAAATACAACGCGTGTCATTGTTTATTATGCACTAAATTACTATAATGATCAGGATGATACCCAGATAAGAAACATATCATAAAAGAAGCATTTTAAAAACACTACACATTATGCATTACTCAGAAAATAGTCTCACAATAACTGTTAATGATCTAACAGTTAGTTATATCGATGAAGGACCAACCAATTCTCCAACAATCATTTTCATTCACGGATTTCCGCTGAATAAATCGATGTGGGGAAAGCAGATCGAAATATTAAAAGAAAATTACCGTGTAATTGCCTATGACATTCGCGGGCATGGGAACACCGATGCCGGGAGTGACAGTTTTTCGATTGAGCTCTTTGTAAATGATCTGCTCAGTATGATGGATGCCCTGATGATTAAAAAACCCATACTATGTGGTTTTTCCATGGGGGGATACATTGCTTTAAATGCGATTGAAAACTATCCCGAATGTTTTAATGCACTTCTTTTATGTGATACAAATTGCACAGAAGATATACCCGAAGCAAAAGAAAAACGGATGAAGTCCATTAAAAATATCAAGGAAAAAGGATTGGAACAATATGCCGAAGAAAGTCTGAAAAAACTTTTTGCTCCAATATCATTTTCAAAACACATGGAAGAAATAGCTGTAGTGAAGGAAATGATCATGAAAACATCCGAACAGTCACTCTTCAAAACCTTGCATGCTTTAGCTGAGCGTAAAGAGACCTGCACCAAACTGCATCAGATAAAAGTGCCGGTACTCATCATAGTGGGGAAAGAAGATGAAATTACGCCGCCTGATGTTGCCATGTTGATGCATGCAAAAATTAAAGGTTCCACCATTCACATTATTGATCATGCCGGACATTTAAGCAATATGGAAAATTCAGGGGAATTTAACAACCAGCTGACCGGATTTATTTCATTAATAAAGCATACATAAATAATTATTTAATACTCAAAGTTATGAAACAAGTTATAGAAAAACCAATGCCCAACCGGCTCGGGCAGAATATATTGAGGTAGAACCTAATGTTCGTCTTCATATTACAGATGCAGGCGAAGGCCGGCCAATTGTATTGATACACGGATGGCCATTAAGTGATGAAATGTATGAATACCAGTACAACGATCTGCTAAATAAAAATTTCCGCGTTATAGGTATTACTTTAAGAGGTTTTGGCAAATCTGATAAACCTTACGGAGCATATAATTACGATGTACATGCGTTGGATATAAAAAAGATTTAATATGTTCATTCGACCTGGCCGGACAGATGAAAACCGGAATCTCCGGTTCCCACATCGTTGTTTTTGAGAAAAGTGGCCATATTGCTTAATCGCAGCCCAAAAGAGTTTATAAAGGCAATTGCTCATCATCGTTTCTGGGATCGTGAAAAAAAGGGTAAAGTTCCTGCTTAGATACAAAAGAGATTGACAATGAACAGTTGGAGTTTTAATATTAATTTTGCAGTTGACTGGAAAATTAACCAGGCGACATTAGAAATATGGTATTTCAGAAGGGACTAATTATCAGGAAACTCATTCATCTGTCTACAGGTCTGATTATATTGATACTTAGCAATGTTGTAGAAAAGAATCTTTTGTTGTACTTGATTTTAGCTGGTACAATTTTCTCTTTTTTGACTTTCAATTATAATAAATTTCATCTCTTGCATAAAACTACAGATGCGAGTCTGGGCACTTTATATTATCCCCTGGGTATATTATCATCCTATTTGATTTTATTCAACCTGCCTTTGTATTTTTTTCATTCCTCTTTGATGGTGCTCTCAATTTCAGATACATTGGCAAATTTTACAGGTCAGATACAGAAGGGTAATAGTTGGATACGGACGTTCCATGACAGAAAGAGTATTTACGGAATTTTAGCGTACTCCCTTTCTGCCTGTTTGATTCTATATATGTTTTTACCTGATTTTTTGCGTTCAAATATCTTGTTTATCATTTTTGCCTTAGCATGGGCAGTTATTCTTGAAACTGCATCAATGCGAGGTTCTGATAATTTCAGTATTCCGGCCGGTCTCGCCTTGTTTTTCTTTCTGACTTATCATTATGAGGTTGATTACCTTTATTTGTCCGCAATTCTGTTTGCTTTGGCGCCAGCGTGTTTTTTGTTATTTAAATTCAATATTCTTACCCGCCGGGGAAGCTTTGTTGCCTTTTTACTGGGTTTTTATTTTACAGCCATTGGAGGTTGGCATTGGTTGATGCCCGTTTTGCTCTTCTTTCTGAGCTCTGCAGCTTTTACAAAATTACAGCATGCAATAAAAGGCGTTGGAAATAAACCCACAACCCGCAATGCCTGGCAGGTTATAGCTAATATAGTATGGGGAGTAACCAGCTCTGCCTTATTCTTATTTACGCAAAATGAAATATTTATACTATTCTTTATTGCTTTCGTGGCTGCTGTGACTGCTGATACCTGGGCCAGTGAAATTGGTTCTTTGCTTAATAAAAGATGCTTTTCTTTGGCGAAAATGGGCACGGTACCGGCTGGTACCACTGGCGGAATTTCATTTTTTGGCAGTCTTGCTGCATTGGCCGGTGCAACTATTATCTCTTCCTTATCGTACTACATCTTTTTTGGCACCTGGCATTGGGATATTATAGCAATTCTTAGCGTCTCTGCTTTTATTGCCTGCTTTGCGGATTCCCTGCTTGGAACTTTTGTCGAAGAAAAAATGCTTAAGATGAATAATTTTAAGGAACGAAAGACATTAGAATCCATCACTCCTAATGATCTGGTAAATATGATTGGTTCTGTTACGGCTTTTGTTTTTTACATTTTACTATCCTGGATTTTTAAATAAGTATCAATCAGGTTTAGCGATTACAAAAGTATATATATCACGAAACCAACGATCAGTAAAAAAGAAAATGCCACATGGATAAGCACTGTAAGTTTAGCGCCTTGCTTTATCAGATCAGGATTGTTATGATTTTTATATATAATACCAGCCGCTTTGGGAAAAATAAGAATGTAAGGGATAAGTGCAAAAAGGAAAATCCATGAATTACCCGGGAAACAGATGAACAATAAAATTACATTTGCTATAATTCCTGATTGCACAAGAAGATAAAGTACAGATGTAAACCTGGTACCCATACGTGATGCTACTCCGTGTTTACCTCCTGCACGATCTGCGTCCAGATCAATCATCTGGCCTGCCAGTAATATTGATGAAGTGCTGAGCCCTGTAGCAGGCATCAACAGCCAAACCAAAGGATGCAATCCCAGGTTTTGACTCACTATAGCTATCAGTATAGCCATGGGACCAAAAGCGAACCAGACAGATATTTCACCCCAACCCCTGTAAGCCAGCTTAAAAGGTGGTGCAGTATAGTATTTGCTGAAAAAGGCTGAAAGTAAATATAGTCCCCACAGATATGGCCAGAGCATCTTATTTATAAGTGGCATAAGTGCTATGGTTCACGCAAGTGCCATAATCAATCCTATGCGGTCAAGAAGATACATCTTGCCCATAAGTTCAGGATTATCAAGTAATACCCCCGATCCTCCGCTTGATTCATTGCGGTGCACATTCACCTTATCTGTTCCCTGTATGGTATCATAAATGTCGTTATATACATTCGTAGCTACATGCAAACCAATACCAATAATCAACACTATCATAAAATTGAGCACCTCCAGTCTGCCGTTCAGATGAACAGCCAGCAGGGTTCCCAATATAATGGGAGCGATAATGGAAGAAAGAAAATGAGCCCTGATCATTTTTGCAATTCCGGGTTGATCTTTCATTAGCTGTTTTTTTCGTCAATTAATTGTAAATTTAGCATAAAATCGGACAAGGTTTAAAAGATTTTTGTCTGCTCCCGTGACCCTTAATATCATAAAAATAACTTATGACAACAAACTCCTGCAGGATTTAAAATTGTTTAGGGATGTTTCTGATTGGGCTTACGCTGTTTTCCCTCTTTTTATGGTAGAAAGGAAAGTAATGAAAAGGGCAAGCGCTGACGTTGGTTTTATATTCATTGCATATAACCTGCGGCGCATTGGTAATATTATAACATTGAATGTGCTGAAAGAGTATCTGAGGATGCTTGTCTCGTGTTTTTCGGTCATATTTTATCGCTCAGGGCGAAATATCAGCCTGTTTGACGAACTCTTTTTCCGGACACTGATCTGGATAAAAAAAAATCATACCCCGGGTTTAACAGCTTAAATAGTCCTGGAATCCGGTAATTCAAAGAGGTTATTAGACAGACTCCTGTTATAGCCAATGTGAACCAGCAAGATAGACTACTCCGAGACAACAACATAATATACCGTAACCGCTTATTGGGCACATTTGTTTTTGCGCGGAACACAACCCAACGCACGTGCAAAACCAAAAGAGCCAAATGCTTTCGTTCCTCCTCTTTAATAAATCAGGTTCTCAAAGGAAAATATAATTTCAGAACAATCTGATATACTATGCATTTTATCATAATATAACTTTGATTTCAATGGTATGATGGAACCGCACATGATTGTAATTATATTCATCCGTGTTTGTGATTGTGGTCAACCATGAGGGTTTCATCAGTATTCAGGTAATAAATCCGACATTATTTTTAATTTTACTCCATGCAAAAGATCCCTTTTGATTTTTGGATGTTTCTGGCCGGATTGGGAGTTTTTCTTTTCGGGATGCGCCATCTGGAAGATGGAATAAAAGGGCTTGCGGGTAAATCGTTTCAAAACTTCATAAAGCGGTTTACCAGTAAAAGCTGGAAAGGCATTTTAACAGGAACTTTTGTTACTGCAGTTTTACAAAGCAGTTCAATGGTCACTCTTCTGGTTTTAGCATTCCTGGGTGCCGGGATTCTGGGATTAAAAAGTGCTCTGGGTATAGTACTGGGAGCCAATCTGGGAACGACAATAACTGCATGGATAGTTGCAGCTTTGGGGTTTAAAATGAATATAGCTGATTTCTCCTACCCTTTTCTGGCAGTTGGAATCTTGTCATACCTGTTCCTCAAAAGCAAACCAGTATTGAAAAATATCGGGGTGTTTCTGATTGGGTTTGGATTGATTTTTTTAGGGTTAGATTTCATGAAGGTGACCCTCGATAGGGTTGCAGATCAGATAGACATTACATTGTTTTCACAGTATGGACTTTGGTCATTTTTATTATTAGGATTGATCATTACTGCTCTGATTCAATCAAGCTCTGCAATGATTGTAATTATTTTAAGTGCCCTGAACGCAGAACTTATAGATGTTTACCAGTCTTTTGCGATGATAATTGGCGCCAATATGGGCACTACAACAACCTTATTAATGGGCTCGATCGGAGGTACCGCCGACAAAAAACGTTTGGCATTTGCCAATGTAATTTTTAATCTTACCGGTGGTACATTTATGTTTATATTTCTACGTCAGGCAGTTGATTTGGTTTATAATTTATCCGGGATTAAAGATCCTTTGATGGAATTGGTGTTGCTGAACACGCTTCTGAACTTGAGCATTATATTTTTATTCTGGCCGCTGTTAGGTCAGTTCCAGAAATTTCTGAGAAGACGTTTTATGAATTCGGAACCTAAAGGAGAAACTTTGTTTATTAAAAACATTGATCCGGCAATTACCGAAGTCGCTCTTAAGGCTGTCGAACAGGAACTTCATGAAGTTAAATATCAAACAATCAGTTTTTTAATAGAGAGTTTTGGAATCGGGCAAGAGTTATCAACGTTAAAAGGATGGAAGCATATTTTCAGAAGTCCAGTGAGCCTGAACAGTAAGTATGAAAAATTAAAACACATTGAAGATGAGATTTTCCTTTTTTATAATGAGATTCAAAAACAAAGCCTTTCAACGCAGGACGCAGAGAATTTAACCTCCTGTATGATGTCTCTTCGCTCTCTGGTTTATAGTGCAAAACATATAAAAGATGTGATACATAACATTATAGAAATGACTGAGAGCGAAAATCCGTTGGCTAAAGACTTATTAATTAAATTACAAACTTTTATAAACGAACAGATTGAAATCATAAAACTTGCAGATTCCCGTTCAAATAAAGAACTTGTTTCGTTGCAACAACGAATGGATAACACCAATGTTTTTTACGTACAGACAATAGCTTTTCTATATGATAACATTAAGAATCAGCCAAAGAAAACTATTTCAGTATCATCTTTAACAAATGTTATAAAGCAAACTGTCTCTTCTATGAACAGCCTGCACAATGCTTTCTAAAATGTTCGCTCATGACAATAAAAAAAATGGAAAACAAATATGGAAAAAATAAAACATCAGGAGAAAATTGCCAAAGAGGCATGGCATGCATTCGGATATGAAATAATCTATAACGAGTTAAAAACTTCTGAAGCAGGATTGTCTGCAGAAGAAGTCAGCAAAAGGCTGCAGTTTTACGGAGAGAACAAACTCCCCGATGGCAAAAAGGTCACTCTTTTTAAAATTATTCTTCATCAGCTGATAAATCCGTTGATTTTCATCCTTATTGCAGCAGCCATCGCTTCATTTACAATTGGGGAAGGGAAGGATGCCATATTTATTTTCCTTGTCATTTTTATTAACAGTGCTTTGGGGTCTTATCAGGAATATAATGCCGAAAAAAGCGCTGCCGGGCTGCAAAAGATGCTTAAGATAAAGGCAATGGTTAAAAGGAATGGTAAAGAAGCTGTTATTCAGGCAGAAGAGGTTGTTCCTGGCGATATAGTCCTGCTTGAATCAGGAGTTAAAGTACCGGCCGATGTTCGCCTGATGGAAGCATCGAACCTTGAAATTGACGAGAGTTTTCTGACCGGAGAATCAATAGCATCAAAAAAACAAATTGGAATTCTTCAGGAAAATCTTGGCGTAGCCGAAAGGACCAATATGGCATTTGCCGGCGCTACAGTTATGAAAGGCAGAGGTTGGGGTGTTGTAGTTTCCACAGGTGTTGATACACAGGTAGGCAGAATATCACAGGATGTGAATGAATCATCATCAGCAAAGCCTCCGCTGGTTCAGCGCATGGAAAAATTCATAAAGCAAATAAGCATATTTATCATAGCACTTGGTATAGTCCTTGCAGTGGTTTTGCGTACCCGGGGGATGGATATTACAGCAATATTCTTTTTTGTAGTAGCCTTAACAATCTCGGCTATCCCCGAAGGATTACCTGTTGCTTTAACAGTGGCCTTGTCCATTGCCACCAAACGTATGGCCAGGCGCAATGTAATAGTCCGCAAGCTGACATCAGTGGAGAGTCTTGGAAGTTGCACCATAATAGCCAGTGATAAAACCGGAACACTTACTGTGAATGAGCAAACAGCCAGGATGATTATACTGCCCGATGATAGCCGGTTTAATTTAACAGGTGAAGGATACAACGGGAATGGCAACATTTTGAAGCAGAATAATGAAGAACAGAAGGTTGCTTTATCAGAAATTACCGAGTTACAGAAAATAAACAGGATTGCAGTTCTGGCAAATGAAGGCTCATTATTGAATGAAAACAATAAATGGGTTTATCATGGCGATGCCATGGATGTCGCCTTGCTGGGTATGAGTTATAAACTTGGCATAAATCCCGAAGAATTGCGTGCCGATAAAACATCCTTCGGAAAAATTCCTTATGAATCGGAAAGAAAATTTTCTGCTTCCTTTTGCCTGATGAATGGCTCCGTTTTTATTGGAATGAAAGGAGCAGTTGAGACAATACTGGATTTTTGCAATAATATGTCAGTGAATGGAAAATCTGTTGGTCTGAATAAGGATAAGATTCTCAGCGATGCTGACAGGATCGCAAAAGAAGGATACCGCGTTTTGGCTTTTGCCAGCGGGGAATATCCCGGGTATGAAAAAAAGGAGTATTATAAAAATGATGACATTCCTTCATTAACATTTTACGGTTTGGTTGGCTTTATCGACCCATTGCGTCCTGAGGCAAAAAGATCAGTTGAACAGTGCCGGGAAGCCGGAATAAAAGTTATTATGATCACCGGCGATCATCCATCCACTGCCGGTACAATAGCAAAAGAACTGGGCATTGCCAGCGAATATACAAATGTTGTAACCGGTCAGATGCTTGCTGAGTCAGGAGCATATGACAGTCCTGCTTACAAAGAACTTGTAACATCTACATCAGTTTTTGCACGGGTTTCGCCTGCTCATAAACTTGAAATTGTTGATGTTTTGATTCGCGAAGGCGAATTTGTTGCCGTAACCGGCGACGGAGTGAATGATGCACCCGCTCTGAAACGTGCCAATATTGGTGTAGCCATGGGCTCAGGTACCGATGTGGCAAAGGAGGTTGGTTCCATGATTGTTATTGATGATAATTTCTCTTCCATTGTTGCGGGCGTTGAAGAAGGACGTTTTGCATACGACAATGTGCGAAAAGTAATATACCTTCTGATTTCTACAGGATCTGCTGAAATTATCCTTTTCCTGGCATCAATATTTGCAGGTTTACCTCTTCCGCTTCTGGCAGTTCAACTGCTTTGGTTAAACCTTGTTACCAATGGCATTCAGGATGTTGCGCTTGCATTTGAAGGAGGCGAACCCGGTGCTATGAAACGTCCGCCCCGGGAACCAAATGAAAAAATATTCAACCCCCTGATGATTAAACAAACACTTGTTTCAAGTGCAATCATGGGAGGAGTGGTTTTCGGTTTATGGTACTGGTTGAATAATTACACCCAAATGGATGAAACCCATTCAAGGGATCTCATTCTTTTACTTATGGTTTTTATGCAGAATTTTCATGTGTTTAATTGCCGGTCAGAAAGAGTATCTGCTTTCAGAGTGCCATTGAAAAGGAACCTTATACTTATATTCGGCGTTATGGCAGCTCAGGGAATTCATATCCTAAGCATGCAGATTCCATTCATGCAGAATATACTTAGAATTGAGCCTGTCACATTTAACGAATGGCTCTATATTCTTGTCCTGGCAGTTCCCATGATATTGGGAATGGAGTTATTTAAGCTTTTCAACAGCAAAAAAACAATTTAATAATTTAATGCAGAACTTAAAGATACTTGTATTCCTGCTTCAAATATCAAAATAACAGATCCATTAACCTTAAAAAAATAAGAGATGAAAAAGTTATTCGAAAAAATCAACATGACACCTAAACAGGTAATCGATATCGCTCTGATAGCACTTCTATTATTGTTCATTGGACAAAACGTTCAAAGTGCAACAGTTAAATTCCTTTTTTTCTGTTTTGAAATGCCACTTATTATAATCATTGCCATTTCGTTTTTCATTGGATTCTTCACTGCAAAAGCATTTTCAATGAAAAAGAATCAAGATAAAAATGTACCGGAAGACAAAAAAGATTAAATACAATTGTTTTTACGAAAGAAACAACACTAGCAAATAAGAATAACAATGAAACTACTTGAAAAAATTCTGGTTCCGGTTGATGTAAATACCAACTCAAAAGCTCAGATGAAGACAGCAATTGAAATTGCCCGGTCATATAATTCAGAAATAATTCTCCTTTATGTAGTTCCTGAAGAAGTGTTACATGATGAAATAAGAGAGATTGTAATGAATGCGATTTCTGACTCTTTAAATAGTCTTAAAAAGGCTCTCATTATAGAAAGGGTAATAATTAGTGAACCATTAATAGAATTTGGCAAACCGGTTGATAAAATTCTTCAGATAGCCACCCAGGAAAATGTTAATCTTATTCTTGTTGGTTCAGGCACCAGGGGCAAAAGAAAAAAATTTAAACTAGGCACCACAGCCGAAAGGCTGATAAGTCTGTCAGATGTACCAGTTTGGGTTGCAAAATCGAATCAAACAACCGATCTGAAAAGTATATTATGCCCTGTTGATTATTCAGATCCCTCAAAGCGTGCTCTTAAAAACGCCATTTTTTTGTCAGCTAAACTTCTGGCTAGATTAACAATACTAGCTGTTTTTGAGCCAATTACATATGTTTCACCGAGAATTAATGTGAACCTGGAGAAAGAGAATGCACTAAGGCTAAAAAGGTTTGAAAATGAAATGAAAGAATTTATCAGAGAATTTGATTTAAATGGAATAAATCACGAAATAGTCATTCAGACTGGTATTGTCGATGAAAAAATATTGCAATCAATTAAAGAACATGGCTATGGTTTATTGATAATGGGAACAAATGGACGCTCAGGATTAAGCCGGTTCTTCATGGGTAGTATCACAGAAAAAGTTATCAGGGAAGTGCCATGTTCTTTTATAACAACTAAAACTCTGGATATTATTCGTTTAAAGTTGAACAATGAGATTAAGGAGATAGAAATACATTTTAGAAATGGGAATGAATTATTTGAAACAGGGGCATATGCAGAGGCAATAAATCAATATATGATTTGTCTGAAAATTAATGACATGCATATTCCATCAATCAATAAACTTTCAGAAGTACACAGAATTTTAGGAGATACTGCAAAAGCAGAACATTTCGATAAAATGGCTAAAGATATTTCTGCCAGGTTATGGGACAAAAAAATTGAGCTGGAAATCAGAAGACATTATAGATATGAAGATTAGGATTATTATGCTTCGGTACTTACATCATTTAAACAAAATTGAAACATTTTGCAAGCACATTTAATAGCCCCACTGACTGAAACACAACCAAAGCTTTTAAAAGAGCTTGCAAATAGTAAATCCTGCAAAACCTTGGCTCATAGATTTGTCACATCCTGACAACTTTAAAATAACACTGGCTATAACAAGGACAATGCTCGGCCCTATTTATTGCAGGGCTGTTAGACTTAACAAGGTGCCTCCTACACAAATTCAGTTTTCTTAAATTCCTGATCATAATCTGATAATTACTGCACCGAGACAGAAAACCAATAAAATAGAATCACATAATTTGGAAATCCAAAAAAATGTAATTACTTTGTAATTACATATAAATTGAAAATGTCATGGAAGTATCAGTAATAAAAATTGGAAATTCGAGGGGGATAAGGTTCAGTAAAATTATTATAGAGAGGTATAATATCCGTGATACAGTTGAAATGATTCTGGATAAAGAGCATATCATTATCAAGCCGCTCGCAAAACCAAGAAAAGGCTGGGACAAAGCATTTATTGAAATGCATGCAAATGGGGACGACAAACTGATTATGCCAGACATATTCGAAGAAGAAAACCTTGAAGAATGGAAATAAAGCAATACCAAATCATTCTGGTAAACCTTGATTCAACCATTGGGAGCGAGATCAAGAAAACCAGATCCTGCGTTGTAATCTCTCCTGACGAGATGAATAATCATTTAAGAACTGTTGCAATAGCCCCAATGACAACAAGTTCTAAGAACTATCCCACTCGAGTCGAGATTAAACATGACAATAAAATCGGATGGATAGTGCTAGATCAGATCAGAACTATTGATAAACAACGTATTGTCAAGGACCTTGGAAAACTATCTAGACATGAAATTAAAGAGGTCAAAGCAATCTTAAAGGAGACTTTCGTTGATTAAAAAAAAATAAAAAGCTAAGGCTAACGCGGACGATGCTATATTTAATAAGCTTCCCGCTGTGCGGGACAGGCAGTCACAATTTTTGCAGACTACACCCGGACAAAAAACTAGATAAACAAAAATTCAACAGAATCAGAACTTCGGGAATGACAAAAATTTGGATAATCTCAAAATAGTATATACCTTTATAAGATACTAATAGAATATACAATGAAGACTTTGTCTTTAAAACTCGATGACAACATCTTTGACGAAACCGAAGATCTTCTGACTAAAGTTAAAAAGTCAAGAAACAGATACATTAATGAAGCTGTTGATTACTATAACAGGATCAATCGCAGAAGTCTTATTGCTAAAAAACTAGCAAAAGAATCCAGAATAGTTAAGAAAGAATCTCTTACTGTCCTTGCTGAATTTGAAACGCTTCAGGATGAAAATTAGGCAATTTGATATCTGGATAGCGGACTTGGAACCACAAAGAGGAACCGAGACTGGGAAAGTAAGACCTGTTTTGATTGTCCAAACAAATCTCCTTCGGGAGCATCCTTCAACGATTGTTTGTCCTATAACTACAAATGTCGCTCCTGAAAGTGATATATTGAGGGTTCATCTTAAAAATGGGACCGCAAACCTAAAAAGTGAGTCTGATATAATGATTGATCAAATAAGGGCGATTGACAATCGAAGACTAACAAATAAAGTTGGAGAACTACCCCAAGATCTTCAACAAAAAATAAAAGAGAATATCAAAATAGTGCTTGATCTTGAATGATTTATAATAGTTCACCAGCTAACACGGACAAAAGGTAAGTTGTCCAGCCTTCGCCAAGGCTATGGCTGGCACGGTTCTCACACTTTTTGCGCCCGCCAAGGCGGAGTTTCGTGGCTAAAGTACCGGGACTCGTATCGGCGGACGGCGCCACCTACGTTTTCTCCCTCAACCGCCGGGCCATCAGCTGGCATACAAAACAAAAATTCAACAGAATCAGAACTTCGGAAATGACAAAAATTTGGATAATCTCAAAATAGCATATGCCTTTATAAGATACTAATAAAATATACAATGAAGACTTTAGCTGACAGTCGTCTACTACCTGTTTCACCTGCATGCTAACCGTCCGTGCAATATTCTATGAACCTGGAGTTGGGGTGGATCTTCTAAAGTGAGACTGATTAGTCCTTAACCTTGATTTCCCAAATAAACGACTAACGACGTTTAGTCCTTTTAGAACATTCATAATTTCATGTCCGTTTAACCTGTAGTATTGTAAGTTTTTTTGAATAATACAGCTATCAATGCATTTCCCTAATTGGTCAAAAAAAATACAAATTTTCATAATAATTCTTATCTTTATATGTTAACAAACGGTTGCTGCTGTGCAACTTTGATTTGTTTATAGAAGTCTTTAAACAGGATATAAGATTTGTCCGTTTTTATTATTAAACGGATATTGAAAATAGAATAAATACTGATCGGCTTTTAAAAAAAAAGATTATGAAGTCGGATGTAATTTATTTTGATTGAACTGAACCTGATAGCTTGATTGCTTCGTATGCAAATATTGATTCTGGATTAATGACAGCAATTAAAAGGCTGAATGGGATAGGTATGCAGAAGTTGTGGTTGGTCGCTGGTTGCTGGCTGCTAGTTGCAAATGCATCCTTTGGACAATCAGCAGATGACTTCAGGACTAACGGTAATGTGACATTTGCGGCAGCAGCAAACTGGCAACGGTACAATGGAGTAGCCTGGATAGCTGATGGTGCTGCTCCTGTCCAGGGAGATAATGTAATTACAATCAGAGCTGATCATACAGCAACAGTAACTGCAAATAAGGCGTTAGATCAGGTAGTTGTTGCAAGTGGCGGAGTCCTGACCATTGATGCGGGACAAGACTTTACTTTATCCAATGGTCCCGGAATAGATTTAACTGTATCGGGGACAGTTAATAATTCAGGAATTCTGTCACAACCTGGCACAGTAGTTTTTAATGCTTTTTCCACGTATAATCACAACCGGGATAAGGGATCAATTCCTAATATTACATGGAACGCATCGTCAAATTGTAATATTACAGGAGTAACCACAAATGTTCCTAATGGATTAGGTCAATCTTTTGGCAATTTTCCCTGGAACTGCTCAGGACAGACTGTATCAGATCTTAATATTAATCCATTAGCGGTAGATAATGGTGGAGCTGTTACAGGAGATTTTACTTTGGTAAGCACTGGTACTGGATCAATACGACTCTCAAATATTATCCCAAGGATTCTTGATATTTCCGGTGATTTTAATATATCTGGTGGCACATTTAATCTGGCAACCAACACAGGTTCCGGTACCGTTAACATCGGTGGCGATTTCAATATGACCGGAGGTACACTAAGTGAGACCGACATCAGCTCAGGGATATTTGTCTTTGATAATGGGGGAACAACCCAAAACTTCAGAAGAACTGCCGGCGCCATTTCAAATAATATCGGATTTGCAGTAAATTCAACTGTTACAATTGATTTTGGAGCAAATGATTACGCTAATGGTGGTGGTACATTTACCCTAAGCAACGGGGCAACTTTACAAACTGCTAATCTTTTAGGGGTGAATGGATCAATACAAACAACGTCGAGGTCTTTATCCACTTCTGCTAATTATACTTTTGATGGAACTGCAGCTCAGGTTACCGGCACTTATTTGCCAGCTACTGTAAATAATTTTACAATTAACAATATTAACGGTATAACCTTAACTAACACGGTTACTGCAGGTGGTACGCTGTACATGAACTCGGGAAATATCAGCACAGCCGCTAATACACTTATATTATCAAATCCCCTATCGACTGCCCTTAACTACACCGCAGGCATAGTTGGCAGATTCGAACGATTTATTAATACAACCTCAATAAATTATTTTTCCCCGGTTGGTACAATTGGCCAAATTCAATCTTTAACAGCAAATTTTGCTAATCTGACTGCAGGCTCATTGCTTGTTCAATATATAACCAGTGATCCTGGAAATTTGGATCTTCCTCTAACTGATGGAGATGGATCTCAGATAATAAACCAGTTCACAACAGGTTATTGGTCCGCTTTGGCTAAGAATTCCCTGGCATCAACAAACTACAACATCGACCTGAATGCAACAGGATTTGGTCCATATGCAATGTATTCAGATATGTACGAAAAGTGACTGGGCCAAGACATTTTTAGAAGATTATTTTTATGAGCAGGTATTTTTTTATAATAATTTTAACATCGTTGATAAATACTGAATTATATGCCCAACCTGAGCGTTTTAATGTAAAACCGGCCCCATTTAGTTCCAGGATATATGATGAATTCTCCCCTGTATTTTATAAGGGAGGAATAGTTTTTTGTTCAAACCAAAGCACCAATTCCCTGGTTAGTTATGTTGATGAACAAAATAAGCTTTTTAAAATATTCTTTGTAACAAAAAAGGGCATTTCGGGATGGAACTTTCCAAAGATACTGGCAAAGGAGATAACAACTGATTTTAACGATGGGCCGGTAACATTCAATGAAAATGGGAATATCATGTACTATTCCAGAAACAGTTTCATCAAGAATTCTATGAGAAACATTTCCGATACCTCAAATAAACTTGGTATCTATTCTTCTTCTGATATGCCAGGTGGCAGTGGGGGAATAGATCTCTATTATTGCAACAGACGCAATAATGACTGGGATATACCTGTAAATCTGGAACCGGTTATAAATACAGCAAAAAATGAATCCTTCCCTTTTGCAGGTAAGTTTGGCAAACTCTTTTTGGCATCAGACGGACGAAATGGTTTTGGCGGGAAGGATCTTTATTATACTCAGGAGATAAATGGAGAATGGATAGTTCCGGTGCACCTCGATTCAGCAATAAATTCAACAGCTGATAATTTTTGCCTTGTTACTGATTCAACTTTTGAGAACGGGTATTTTTCTACAAACAGACTGAAAACAGATGATATTTTCATTTTCAACTCAGCACCGGTAGAATTTACGAATTGCGATACAGTAAAGGAGAATAATTATTGTTTTACATTCTATGATGAACATCATCAACTTATTGATACTGTACAAGTAATTTATAAGTGGGATTTTAGCGATGGAATAATACGACTTGGGAAAGAGGTGAGACATTGCTTTCCAGGTCCGGGAAAATTCTCGGTTAAGCTTAGTATATTTGATGAACTTACAGGCGACACTTTAGCGTTTCAGGTTAACTATAAAGTTGAACTTGAAAACATTGAACAGGCTTACATTAATTCATATAATATTGGTAATGTGGGGAAACCAATCTCATTTGAGGGGATTACAAGAGACCTTAAAGGTATCATGATAACAGATTATTTCTGGGACTTTGGAGATGGCTTTAAAACAGGCGGTACATTAATGAATACAACATTCAAAAAGAAAGGTGAATATATGGTTAAGCTGGGCTTACTTGCTGAAAAAGATAGTCTCAGAGTGATCCCTAAGATTTGTGTCATGAAAAAAATAATAATCAATTAATTTGAAAAAATATATCTGCATAATATTATTTCTTCTACTGGCGGCCACACCTCTCCTTTCACAATCTGCTCCTGCGATCGATGAAAACATTCCTTACCTGATGACTTTTGGAGGAAACGCCAGTACATCCTGGGGGGATGATGATTTGTGTCAGATATTCTATTGTCTTATTCCTTCATCACAAACTGATCCTGTATATATCCGGGTTTATGATCCCGATACAGGAGGAGCCCTTGATGAACCCAAGGGAGAATATAATACTATTACAAACTTCTCAATTTATGCTGGGAAAGGTTGCTGGTTGGATACAGCAGCTCTGGTTATTAGTAAAACTGGAAATTATAGGAACGGATATTTATCGTCATCCAAATCATTTGGGTTTGATCCGGAATACGATAAAAAGTGGTATAGTTTTGGACCTTTTAATCCTTCTGAAGGAGAATATGTTGCGAAACTTGGGGGTAGGGTATTTAAAATAATCGCTCAGGGGATATCAGGGGATGACGGAAATTTATATAAATACTTTTTAAGTACGAGCCCGGTTGAAAATATTGCTGTTGAGGGAGGTAATTTATTTACCTATAAATATCATTTGAGGTTATCGGATGATCAACAACATGTATCACAGATATATCCTTTTGTGGATGACAGGACCATCTCTATCCAGGTCTCAAATTTTGACTGGGACAATGATGGAATAATCCGCATATTTTCAGTTGCCAAGAATGGCATCCCATGTGATGTTTCAGGAGACGACAATTGGATAATAAGGGAATTCCCGATATTGGATGAAGAAAAAAATTCAACTGTTGAGATACAATTCATTAAGAATAAATCCGTGCAGGTAAAAAACAATAATGTTGTGATCACTGTCAGGAACCAGTATGGGATTTCGTTGCCATTTTATGTGGTTCCTATAGGAGGTAGACCTGTTTATTCTCCGAAAATACGGATGAAATGAAAAATTGGAAAGGGATATTACTTTTATTCTTTTCGGCTCTGACCAGCCAGGCATTTCCTCAGAGCTATAATTTCCGTAATTTCAATTCAGAAGACGGATTGACCCAATCCTATGTTTATTCGATCATCCAGGATGTGCAAGGCTATTTGTGGGTCGGCACAGATAACGGATTATTCAGATATGATGGATTTAAATTTGAAAACTATCCTACCAGTGACTCATTGGCAGACAATTTTATTGCTAACAGTATTAGCGATGGGGAAAGCCTGTGGTTTGGCCATAGGAATGGCCGCTTATCATACTTTGATGGCAGAAAGTTCATTACTTTCAACATAACCCAACCGGATTTAAGCTCTATTACACATTTTGCAAAAAGCCCGGATAACCGGATATGGGTTAGTACCTATTCCGATGGCTTATTGAAATTGAGTAAAGATACAGGTGTGATAGAACATTATGTGTTTAAGGATCAAACAATTATAATATCATTTGCCTTTCTTGATAATAGTGAATTGCTTGTTGGTACATATACCGGTTTATTATATTGCAGATTAAAAGAATCAGGTGAAATTGAAATAATCCGGTCTGTTTCAGAAATTCCTGAATCCAAAGTCATATGTATTCAAAAAATGAGAAATAAGTCCGGATTTTATATTGCAACAGAAGATGATGGCATATTTCAACTTACTTTTTTAGACAACCAGATTAAGGTTTCAAAGATAATTGCCTCCACGGATTTTGACTTCACCGGTATACAGGATATTTATGAAGACAGCCGGTCAAATTTATGGTTGTGTTCTAAAGGAAATGAGAATGGGCTCATTAAAATGAGTTATTCCGCCTCTGGAGAGTCAACAAAGATTATTTATTTTAATAGGGCCAATAACTTTGCAACAAATGATGTAAATACTGTTTATGAAGACCGTGAAGGGAATATATGGAGTGGCAATTATGGTCAGGGATTAACACTGATCACACCGAAAACTTTTTCCGTCAGTAAATTTGATAATCCTTTATTCGGAAACAACATTTTTTCAATCTGGTTCAACAGGCAATACAGGTGGATAGGGACAGAAAATGGCCTGGTAAAAATGGATCATATGACAGGTAAATTTGTTAAATTTTATGGCAAAGAGAGCGGATTACCAAAAGATACGGTTACATCGATATATTCTACCGATGGAAAAGAACTTTGGATCGGAACTGAAAGTAACGGGGTATTCCGGATGGAAGCAGGGAATGAGAGGATTCTTAAGTACCCGATAAGAAGTGGAACACTTGAAAACTCTATAAACATTATTACCGGTAAAGGAGAACAGGTTTGGATCGGCACAAAAAAAGGATTATGCAGTATTAATACAGCTACCAATAGTATAAATTGGTATTCTATTAACCAGGGCGGCTTACCTCATAATTTTATTAACTGCTTATTTTTAGACAGAACAGGTAAACTATGGATAAGCACTCACAGTAATACGCTGGCATACATTCAGGATGAAAAGGTGTTTAAGATACCTGTAAATCCGGGGAGCGGAATTTTAACATTAGGGCCGATTACTGAAGATTCTGACTCAAGAATTTGGGTTGGATCGTATGGGAATGGAGTTTTTATGATAGCCTCTGAGTCCGATTCTGTTGCAAATCTTACTGTGAAAGAAGGTCTTTTATCAAATTATTGCTATTCGCTTGTTTCTGATAATAATAAGAACATTTGGGTGGGGCATAAGGGTGGATTAAGCAGAATCAGAACCTCTGATTTTTCAGTTAAACCTATCCAACGTATTGAAGGCCTGACGGAAAATTACCAGTTTAATCCGAATGCAATAATTAATGATCAACAGGGAAAAATCTGGTTCGGATCTGATAAAGGGATGGTTTCCTATGATCCATCAATGGAGTATCCTCAGATAAAACCACCGGCTTTAGGAATTACATCAATAAGGATTAACGATATAGAAAAAGATATTTCTGATAGAATAATACTGTCTCCCGGTAATTACAAAATACGAATTGATTTTTTGGGAATCAATTTAAAGGACCCGGCACTTGTCAACTATCAGTACAAACTGGAAGGTTATGATCAATGGTCTGAAATTACAAAAAGCACATTTGTCACTTTTCCCCGTCTGACTGAAGGAAACTATACATTTATTTTAAAAGCCTCCAGCGGAGATGGTGCTGTATCGGAAAATCCGTTGACCATAAATATTATCATAGAAAAGCCTGTCTGGAAGAAATGGTGGTTCTATCCTTCTGCCGTCATTCTTCTGTTCATCGTGACATTCGTTTATATAAAAAGGCGTGAATATAAATTCCTGGCTGAGAAAAGAATACTCGAAGAAAAAGTCCGGGAACGGACTTATGAAATTCAATGTCAGAAAGATGAAATTGAATTGCAACGTAATCTGATTGATGTAAAGAATACCAATATCATTTCAAGTATAACCTATGCGAGCCACATCCAAAATGCAGTTTTACCTCCCCTGGAGCTCCTTGATAAATTATTGCCCGACAACTTTTTAATGAATAAACCAAAAGACATAGTAAGCGGTGACTTTTACTGGCTGGCAGAAAAAGATAATAAAATTGTTGTTACTGTGGCTGATTGTACCGGACATGGAGTACCTGGCGCATTCATGAGCCTCCTGGGCATTACATTATTAAATGAGATAGTTAATGTTGAAGGAATCACACAATCGGATGCCATCGTCACTAAGTTACGTGAAAGAGTTATTGGTTCACTTCAGCAAAGCAGGAATGATATTCCAACATCAGATGGAATGGATATAGCTCTATGCGTAGTTGATCAGGAAAAGAAAAGAATTCAATATACAGGAGGGATGAGTAATCTTGTCTTCATACGTGATAGAAAAATGGAAATAATAAAAGCAGATCGCTTATCTGTTTGCGTTTTATATGGTAATGCTGGTCCTTTTACAATGAAAGAAATTGAATACAGAAAAGGTGATGTATTTTACCTGTTTTCCGATGGATATCAGGATCAGTTTGGCGGAGATTTTGACAAAAAATATTTATCTCAACATTTTTATCTGACGTTATTGGAAATACATGAATTGCCAATGTCGCACCAAAGAGAAATCCTCGAAACGAAACTTTTAAACTGGAAGAAAGATTGGAATCAAACTGATGATATTACCGTGATTGGAATCCGTTTATGAGAAACAGAACACCACTCCGCTGATACGGACAATGTGGGAAAGGACTGCGCCGGGCCTGATAGCTATCGGGATGTGCAAAAACACATGCCAACCCTGATCCGCCAGCTGGCGGAACGGCAACTCCCAATACCACCGGGCCGTCTGGCAACATTGTAGACTTATTAATCGTTCAGTAAATATTTGCAATTACAAAATAAAGTACTTATATTTGTACTTAATTAGACACTTAAATTAATATACAATGATAGCAGCAAATTATACAGAATTCAGGACCGGACTTAAAAACTATCTTGACAATGTTGAAAATAACAATGAGACTTTGATTATCAAGAGAGGCTCCGGAAAAGGGACTGTATTAATATCCCTTGACGAATATAATTCAATCATGGAGACTTTGCATTTATTAAGTTCTAAGAAAAATGCAAAAAGACTTTTTGAATCAATCGAGCAGATGAAAACCGGAAAGAGGGTTAAACATAGCTTGATTGAAGAATGATAAAGATTATTTTTTCAAAAAATGCATGGGAAGATTATGTCTATTGGCAAACCGAAAACAAAAAGACCCTCAAGAAAATAAATGCCCTGATTAAGGACATTCAAAGAACTCCTTATGAGGGGATTGGCAAACCAGAACCATTGAAATTTGATCTCGCTGGTTATTGGTCAAGGCGTATTGACCTTGAGCATCGATTAGTTTACCAGGTTAATGATTCAGATATCTTGATCTTTGCTTGTCGGTTTCATTATGACAAAAAATATTGAGCACAAGCTAACACGGTCGGTGGTAAGTTGTTTCCCGCATCCGCGGGACAGGTATCACACTTTTTGCTCTCCTCCCATTATAAAGCAATTACTTACACACTAGACACTTACTATGAAAGAAGCCACTCAGATTACATTCGAAATTTGCACACTGATTGAAAAATGGGTACCCAGGCTGACATCCCTGTCAGAACAATCAATTACAGAACCAAGAAACAATCGGCTTCGAAATATTAAGCAAATACCCGGTCACTTGATTGATTCAACATCAAACAACACCCACAGAGTAGTTCATCTGCAATATCAGAAGAGTCCATTCTCCTTTCCAAACTATGCAACATTTGGAAACAACGATCGCTGGATAGCAATTCAAAATTATGAGGTTGCAGACTGGAATAACATGATCCAGCTCTGGAAATATTCCCTTCTTCATTTATGTCATGTGATCAATAATGTAAATGATGAAAACTGGAAAATGAGTGGATTTCAGGTCCCGAAAAAAATATGACTTTACGAACAATGATTGTAGATTTCCCCACACATCTTAAATTGCATCTTGATGAGATTAATGACCTGATCAATATTTAGTAACAAATACATGAATCATACAGTCTCTTTTAAAAATCATCTGATTGCACCCTGTGGTATGAATTGCGGGACTTGTATTGCATATCTCCGAAATAAAAACAGGTGTCCTGGTTGCAGGATCATCTCCTTTGACAAAGCTATTTCAGTAAAAAAATGCATTGTCCCGGACTGCAGCTATCTTCAAAAAACATCATCAAAATTCTGTTTTGATTGTGAAAAATACCCTTGTCAAAGAATAAAAAACCTTGACAAAAGATACCGGACAAAATATAGAACAAGCTTTATTGAGAACCTGGCGATAATAAAGGAAAAAGGATTAGACCAGTTTTTAACATTTGAATCAAAACGCAGGACTTGTAAAAATTGTGGATCTGTATTAAGTGTCCACCGGGAAAAATGCCTTCAATGTAACCAAACTATAAACTTAATCGCCTTATAATATTGCTGGCTGCTCTTTTACTTCCAATTTTCATTTGATGTGAGACTTAAACTACACTATATGAGACGAATTGACTTTTTACTGATTTTTATTTTACTGTGTTTTATGATTCATGGAATTCAGGCACAATATGCGGTATTTACAGGATGCCCGGCTACAGTGGATTTTTCAAAGGTCCTCAGGGACTGGGATGGTTTTGGCTTTAATTATGTTGAGACAGCCCAGACCATTGACTATAATACCGACGCTAAAGACTATGGAGGCTTCAGCATTATGACAACACATAGCAGAAATGAGATCATCGACCTTGTCTTCGGCGAAAATGGACTAAAGGTAGGTCTGATGAAAATGTTTCTTGATCCCTTCCATCAGAACAATCCCGAGGGTAAATACAATCATGTAAGCTCAACTTCAAACATGATGATGTTCGTCCGTATGGGTTTGGAAAAAACCCACTCATGGGGTGGAAATCTTCAGATCATTACTACACTTTACGGACCACCTGCCTACATGACACTTCAGAAGGTAATGCGGGGCCGCGATCTTGATCCGGCACATAAAAACGATCTGGCTGAATATCTGATTGACTGGGTTAAATTCCTTAAGGAGAAAGAAAAATTTCCTGTAAAGTATATCTCACTTCATAATGAAGGTGAGGACTGGGAGAGGTGGCCATTGGATGGAAAAGAGGGCAACATAGGCAAAGGACACGATTATAATATGTTCTGGCCTCCTTCGCAGGTTTGTGAATTCCTTGCATTTATGCAGCCAAAGCTTGATAAAGCAGGTTTAAATGATATCAGAGTTACAAACGGGGAGCCGACAAACTGGTATCGTTTCAGTTTCTGGGGACTCCCTGAAGAGATTGCCGCAAATCCTGCTGCCCTGAAAAATCTGGGAATTATTACTTCCCACGGATTCTATGCAGGTGGATATGACAATAGATGGTACGGAAGTCATACCAATGTTGGTATAAGTTATCTTAGATCATTAAGACCGGAACTTCATGCATGGGTAACATCAACATCATGGAGCCGGATGGATGCAAAATTCATTAAGGAGATATGGGGTAATATCTACGAGGTACAGGTCAACGGAATTATTCCATGGGCTGGTATTCAGAGGCCTCCTCTCTGGGTGGGCGGAGATCCCAATCCAGGGTGTGCAATAAGAGTCAGCGATGACGGCAAATATGAAATCCAGCCAGGCTATTATTTCTATAAGCAGGTATCAAGGGCTGGTCAGCCCGGAATGAAAGTAGTCTGGACTATGAGTATGGATAATGAATTGCCTGTGATTGCATTCGCCTCAAATGGAACAATGAACAAGGATGCCTTTATTGTTGTCAATACTTCTGCAAGCATAGAGAAACAGGTTGATCTGACCATTAAAGGCGCTAAATCGACAAAATTCAGGATTTTCAGAACAAACAGCAAAGATGAGAAATACACTGACCTTGGAGAGGTATCTTCTGCCGAAGGAAAACTGCTTTATAATGCACCACCTAATTCGGTGACCACTTTCTTCTCAGAATAATAAATTTTTAAACCACTGCAATCATTATGCAACCAAAAACAAAACACATTTTTGTAATTTACTCAACCAAAAATTAGACTCGCGAGACATTAGAATTGACTGTGGAGAATTTGAGCTTAAACAGCTCCGGGACTTGTAAAATCAGACCTGACTAAAGACATGCCAAAACTTATTTACTATATTTTCAAGACAATTTCATCTGCCCCTGACAGAGCAGCAAAGATGCTTTGCATTTTAGCCATAGACAAGAAGTATGAAAGTTTAAGCTCTATTTCACCAGTAAAGGCTCAATCTTTCTCATTCCCATAATATTGTGATTATTCATGACGAAATAACTCTTTACCGTCTACAAGGATTGGTATTTTCAACTAAATAATTTTTATAACTCCATATTTTGTAAGAACAAATTTAAACTTGAATTGTTTGTTAGAAAAACATCTATATGATTTGATTTGATTTTAATTAAATAAACACAATTAAATGACAATCACAAGCAAATTGTATATACACCTGTTTATCAGGATGTTTAAATTTAGTACAGGCTTCACCTAAAGCGCAAATAAATGCAACCAATTACATTTATTAAGTTGTTTTGGCCAAGCTTAAAAAACAGCATTGAAACAACGGACCGAGATACTTTCTGACATTTAGAAAATGTTTTAATATTTCATTTCAACAGTGGAAACCAGCAACCACTCAAAAAACGGGACTACATCAAAAAGCTTTTTAAAAATTAAAAATTAAAAATTATGAAAACAAACAAGATTTTACTCGGAGGAATAACCGGAGGTGTGAGTTTCTTCCTGCTAGGATGGTTAATTTATGGAGTACTACTAATGGATTACTTGACAGCTAATTACAATCAATGTGCTATGAGACCAATGCAAGAAATGATTTGGTGGGCGTTGGTTTTATCTAATCTCGCTCTTGGATTCCTGTTGTCAATAGTATTCAGTTGGTCAAACACCACAGGTATAATGGCAGGAGCAAAAGTTGCAGCAATCACAGGATTGTTGTTATCTCTTTATCTTGATCTCAGTTTTTATGCTATGACCAGTATGTTTTCGAATCTAACCGCAATGTTTGTTGATATTATTGTTTTCACAATTATGTCGGCTATTACCGGAGTAGTAATTGCCTGGGTAATGGGTATGGGTAAGAAATAGGCATAAATTATTTTCCCCTTACTTGTCTGCATTTGTAATGCAGAAAATATTTCCGTGTTGTTTTAAGCCCATAACAACGTTTGGAACTACTGCAAACATTATGACTTTGAACAATATAGAATTGAATTGTGTTTAATTTAGACATATTTACAAATAAAATATATGACGATGACAACAGAAAAAGGCACAAAAAAAAATCCATGGACGATTAAAACGCCGCCTCTTTCATCCGACTTTACGATGCACAAGGATGTGAAGGACAACTGAGAAGTGCTCGTATGTACTGTTGGCAAGACTGTATTATACTATAACTATAGATGTCTTGATGATCTTCATGCGATGCTTAAAAAGCATGGAGATTGGATGGAGATTGGAAGTGCAGACGAACAAAAACCTGCAAAAGGAGGAACAGTTGAAGCCTGGGGACGTTCTGAAAATAATCCTGTTGGTGGTTGGTATGGACTAAAGAAAGGACTTCGCGGGCGATTTGGGATGTATATTCCGCCATTAATGGAAAAACTTGGGCTTGCCGAAGTAACTCATGATGCAAAGGGAAATAAAATGAGAGCGACGTAGCAGAATACGAAAAACACTACAGATAACAAGCATGGACAATGCTATTTGTTTGTCTGCTCCAGCCTCCATTCACTCAGCAACACAAATTCCTTTTATTGCCGGGCCGTTTTAGGCATTAAAATCCTGCAAATAAGATAATTTCAGGACGAATTGTCTTGTAAGAATAAATTCTGACCAGATAACCAACAAACCTGTTTCGAAAATTGTTATCTTACTGATAATATACAAAAAGAAGGAGATACTATGAGTGAAATTAAAACAAAACCAAGTGATTTTGATATTGATAAATTTCTGATGAGTGTTGAGCCCGAAAAAAAACGGGTAGATAGTTTGGAATTGAAAAAACTCTTCGATAGTGTAGTAAAAGAAAAACCTTCCTTATGGAACAACAATATGATAGGATATGGTTCGTATCATTACAAGTCTGATCGTAGTAAACAAGAAGGTGATTGGCCGTTAACGGGATTTTCACCACGTAAACAATACATAGCAATATACATCATATCAGGAGTCAATAATTATAAAGACTTACTGAGTAAACTCGGTAAATATAAAATCAGTTCTGGGTCATGTATTTATGTCAATAAGATTGAGGATATCAACTTTGATGTATTGAAAGAAATAATCTCAACTTCAGTTTCTGATATGAAAAAAACTTATAAGGTTAATTAAATGGAACGCCTTATATTACGGACAATAAAGGTAAGTTGCCTGTCACGGTTTTTGCCCCGCCATGGCGGGTTTTCGTCGCTACGCTCCTCAACTTTTACTCCTGCACCCATGACAGTTTTGTAACTTGTGATAAACCCAGACCACGACTTCTCCGCCGATTGGCGGATTCGTCGGGTAACGCTTACTAATTATACCGCCAGAAGGTTTAACCTTTCTAAACTATTAGAAACGGGAGAACATTGAAACTAATAATTTAATTCAGAAATCAGTGTCAGAAAGTAAAATAAGATGGACGAATGCATTTTTTATGATTGTTCAGCGGAAAGTCCTAAAGGTCGCAGAAGTCTTTGTTACGACCGTGAAGGGCTGGAGTCAAGGAAAGAACATAAACCGGAAAATAACGCTATTGATTTGGCTGCTGCCATGGGCATTGAGCTTTTAAGGGAAATTTTCATTACAGTATCCGGACAACTGCTATTCCTTTTTACTAAAAAGCAAAACAATTTTTTTTCGTACCTTTTCCTGACTGTTTTAAGAATAGCAGTTGGAGCATTTAAAGAGATATTTCTATGGCAAAAAAGAGGTATTCATACGATACTAAACGTAAGAGCGTTCAGGCAACAACTATCAATGTGCGCACCGGTATGGATGTGGAATCCCTGAAACAGGGAGTTGCTGAACATCTGTTTTACCAGCAGGGCCGTAACATTGTGAATACTTCCCTTAATGATTTGTACATGGCTGTTTCATATACCATACGCGACAGACTGTTACAACGGGAACATAAGACAATGAATGCAGTGTTTGAAGATAAAAATGTACGGTTGGTTAGTTACCTGTCTGCAGAGTTTCTTATGGGTCCTCATTTAGGCGTTAACCTTATTGCCCTTGATATTTTTGAAGAGATGAAGCAGGTGGTTGAAGAGCTTGGTTTCAATTTCGACAAGATAATAGTACAGGAAGAAGAACCCGGGCTTGGCAATGGGGGTTTAGGTCGTTTGGCTGCCTGCTATATCGACTCGCTTGCCTCACAACAAATACCAGCTATTGGTTATGGAATACGCTATGAGTTTGGCATTTTCGATCAGGAGATCCGTGATGGCTGGCAGGTTGAAAAAACTGACAAATGGCTGCGTAAAGGAAATCCATGGGAGAGCGTCAGACCCGAACTTGCTGTCAGTGTCAATTTCGGTGGACATACCGAATCATATACAGACTCCGGAGGTCGTAAATGTTTCCGCTGGAAACCTGCCTATAAAGTTACCGGGATACCCTGCGATACACCTATCATGGGATACAAAGTACTCTCATGCAATTTTCTACGTCTGTGGAAGTCTGAAGCCGAGGAATCATTTGACTTTTCATCATTCAATCAGGGCGATTATTATAAAGCGGTAGACTATAAGGTGAAGTCCGAAAATATCAGCAAAGTTTTATATCCCAATGATGAAATGCTTGAAGGGAAGAAGCTGCGTCTCAAACAACAGTACTTTTTTGTTTCATGCTCTCTGCAGGATATGATGAATATGCATCTCAGATTTGATGGAAGGCCACAGGATTTTCATAAAAGATGGGCCATACAGCTTAATGATACACATCCTTCAGTATCTGTAGCTGAACTTATGCGAATACTGGTGGATGAATATAAAATTGATTGGGACACAGCATGGGATACAACCTGTAAAACATTTAGTTATACTAACCATACCCTGCTTCCTGAAGCATTGGAAAAATGGTCTGTAGGCCTCTTCGCGTACCTGATACCACGAGTGCTGGAGATTATTTATGAAATTAATTACCGCTTTCTGAAAGAAGTAAGCAAACAGTTCCCTGGAGATGAAGGTAAACTATCGCGAATGTCTATTATTGATGAAACCGGAGGAAAATATATCCGCATGGCTAATCTTGCCTGTGCAGGCAGCAATGCAATTAACGGTGTGGCAGCGCTTCATACTGAACTTCTCAAGAAACAAGTGTTACATGACTGGGTGGAAATGTTCCCGCAACGTTTCCATAATGTAACTAACGGAGTAACACCGCGTCGCTTTATTGTATTGAGTAATCCGGGATTAAGCAAGCTTATTACAGATTCTATAGGTGATAAATGGCCAGGAAAGCTTGATGAATTGCGTAAGCTGGAACCGTTTGCCGGAGATGCCGCTTTCAGAGAACAATTCAGGAATGTAAAACTGGAGAATAAAAAACTCCTCTCTACTTTAATTAAAGAAAGAACCGGCATTATCGTTGATCCTTCTTCCATGTTCGATATTCAGGTAAAGCGCATTCACGAGTACAAACGGCAACACCTTAATGTGTTGAATATCATTACACTTTACTCGCGTATAAAGCAAAACCCAGACATTGATATTGTTCCCCGCACATTCATTTTTGGTGGCAAGGCAGCTCCGGGATATTATACTGCTAAACTCATGATCAAGCTGATCAATTCGGTGGGTGATGTAGTAAACTCCGACCCTGATGTCAAGGATCGGCTCAAAGTGGTTTTTTTCCCTGACTTCAATGTAACAAATGCACAGCATATTTACCCGGCAGCAGATCTTTCAGAACAGATATCAACAGCGGGCAAAGAAGCAAGTGGTACCGGCAACATGAAGTTTTCTATGAATGGTGCTCTCACCATCGGCACGCTCGATGGGGCTAATGTCGAGATACGGGAAGAAGTGGGTGACGAAAATTTCTTCCTGTTTGGCCTCACTGCCGCACAGGTTGATGAAGCCAAACGTAACGAGTACAACCCGCACTTTATTTACGATCATAACAAAGAGTTACACGAAGTAATAAACATGATTAATTCAGGCTGTTTCTCCAATGGCGACTGCAAACTGTTCAAGCCCATCACCGACAACCTGTTATGGCATGATCCGTTTATGCTTATGGCTGATTATCCTTTATATATTGCCTGCCAGAACTTAGTTGCCAACACATGGATGAATCCCAGTAAATGGAGCAAGATGGCAATTATGAACGTGGCCAGGATGGGCAAGTTTTCATCAGACCGGTCTATCCAGGATTATTGTAATAAGATATGGAAAGTAAAACCGTTCAGGGTTAAGTGACAGCATGTCATTTCTATCCGCCTCCAATGAAAAATAATATTGGATATAATTGACTTTCTTAAAATATTAACTTAAATTTGCTTATTATTATAGGAGAATGACTATCATTTGAAAATTATTAGTAATGAAAATATCCGAAATAAGAAATAAACTGATTGAGAAAGGACTAAAAGTGACTCCTCAAAGGATTGCTATTTTGGAAGCTATTATAAAACTCAATAATCATCCGACTGCTGAAAACATAATTGACTATATCCGAAATAACCATCCAAATATTGCAACAGCAACAGTCTACAAAGTTCTTGATGCTTTAGTTGTTAATGAATTAATAAAAAAAGTAAAAACGGAAAGGGATGTTATGAGATATGATGCCGTAATGGAAAACCACCATCATTTATATTGCTCCGAATCCAATAGAATTGAGGATTTTTTTGATAAAGAGCTTAATGAAATGATAGATAAGTATTTCGAAAATAAGAAGATCCCGGATTTTAAAATTGAAGATGTAAAGCTTCAGGTAATAGGTAAGTTTTTGAAAGACAATGAATGATTAATTAAAAACTAATACATATTAAAAATGGAAAAGGACCCGAATAAAGTCAGTAAATGCCCTGTTACAGGAGCAACTCAGAAGCACACCGTTGGTACCAGCGGTACAAAAAACCTCGATTGGTGGCCTGATCAGTTAAAATTGAACATACTGCGACAACATTCTCCTCTATCTAACCCTATGGGTGAAGATTTTAATTATGCTAAAGAATTTAAGAGTCTTGATTTAGCGGCAATAAAAAAAGACCTCCACAAGCTAATGACCGACTCTCAGGATTGGTGGCCTGCCGATTTCGGCCACTACGGACCGTTATTCATCCGTATGGCATGGCATAGTGCAGGCACATACCGCACAGGCGACGGTCGTGGAGGTGCCGGAGGCGGGCAGCAACGCTTTGCCCCGCTTAACAGCTGGCCCGATAATGTTAACCTCGACAAGGCACGAAGGCTGCTCTGGCCGATCAAGCAAAAATATGGCCGGAAAATATCCTGGGCTGACCTTATGATCCTTGCCGGCAATGTAGCTTTGGAATCAATGGGATTCAAAACCTTTGGATTTGCCGGTGGGCGTGAGGACGTTTGGGAGCCCGAAGAAGATGTTTACTGGGGGGCTGAAACCAAGTGGCTGGGTGGTGATGTCCGTTATGCACATGGATCCGAAGGTGTACTAAAAGAAGGTGGCGTACTTGTTTCCGACGATGATGCAGACGGAGATCTGCATTCCCGTAAGCTGGAAAATCCACTTGCCGCTGTGCAGATGGGTTTGATCTATGTTAATCCTGAAGGACCTGATGGAAATCCTGATCCTGTTGCAGCGGCTATAGATATCCGCGAAACATTTGCGCGTATGGCCATGAACGATGAAGAAACCGTGGCACTTATCGCCGGGGGGCATACCTTTGGCAAAACCCACGGAGCCGGTGATGCGGCACTTGTTGGACCTGAACCCGAAGCTGCCGGCATTGAAGAACAAGGCCTGGGCTGGAAAAGCAGGTTTGGCTCAGGAAAAGCAGGTGACACGATCACCAGCGGATTGGAAGTTACATGGACCCAGACTCCCGCCAAGTGGAGTTATTACTTCTTCGAAAACCTGTTTAAATACGAATGGGAACTTACAAAAAGTCCGGCCGGTGCACATCAATGGGTGGCAAAAAATGCCGATGGTGTAATTCCTGATGCCCACGATGCATCTAAAAAGCACGCACCAACGATGCTTACTACAGACCTCTCTTTACGTTTGGATCCGGTTTATGAGAAAATTTCACGACGTTTCTATGAGCATCCTCTTGAATTTGCCGATGCCTTCGCCCGTGCATGGTTTAAGCTAACCCACCGGGATATGGGACCACGGGCCCGCTATTTAGGTGCTGAAGTGCCTGCAGAAGAACTGATTTGGCAAGATCCGATACCAGCCATGGATCATGCATTGGTTGATGAGAAAGATATTGCAGCATTAAAAGCCAAGGTATTAAATTCAGGACTATCCGTATCTAAGTTGGTATCGACCGCATGGGCTTCTGCCTCTACTTTCCGCGGATCCGATAAACGTGGTGGCGCCAATGGTGCCCGCATTTGTCTTGCTCCACAAAAGGACTGGGTTGCCAACAATCCTGCTCAGCTAAAGAATGTACTGGAAAAGATGGAAGGTATCCAAAAAGAATTTAATGGTCAGTCTAACGGAAAAAAGGTTTCTCTTGCAGACCTTATTGTACTGGCAGGTTGTGCCGGTATCGAAAAAGCTGCAAAAGACGCAGGTTCTGTCGTAACTGTTCCTTTCACTCCGGGTCGTATGGATGCATCGCAGGAGCAAACCGATGTGGATTCATTCGCAGTGCTTGAGCCGGCAGCAGATGGGTTTCGCAACTATTTAAAAACGAAATACACCATATCAACCGAAGAGTTGTTGATCGACAAAGCCCAATTGCTGACACTAACTGCTCCTGAAATGACAGTTCTTGTGGGCGGTATGCGTGTGTTAAACACAAACTATGACAACTCTGAACATGGTGTTTTCACGAAACGTCCCGAAGTTCTTACCAACGATTTCTTTGTAAATCTGCTCGACATGAGTACGTCCTGGATGCCAGCAGCTGAGACCAAAGAGACATTTGACGGACGTGATCGTAAAACGGGGGCACTAAAATGGACAGGAACCCGGGCAGATCTTATCTTTGGATCAAACTCAGAGCTCAGAGCCCTTGCCGAAGTATATGGAAGCACAGATGCTCAGGAAAAATTTGTTAAAGACTTTGTGGCAGCATGGAACAAAGTAATGAACCTTGATCGCTTCCATCTGGTTTGATTTTCAGAGTAACCCGAAATTAACGGAGTAGAAGATCGGGATTGATATGACAAGAGGGTGCCCCTTTGAGACACCCTTTTGTTTTTGTCGGTCCGGAGGGGATCGAACCCTCGACCCCATGATTAAGAGTCACGTGCTCTACCAGCTGAGCTACGGACCGTAAATGATTGCAAAATAACTCAAAACCTCAGACTTTTGAAAATAATAATAATAAAGAAGGCAATCTCATTTGATTGCCATTTAAAATATATTGTTTGTTAAAGTATGCTATTTTTACGAATAATAATTAAGTGTTTTGAGTTTTTAATATCAGAACAGAAATGACCCTATTTGACCTTGGATTAACTAACGAGCTCAGCTCATACCTGAATGACAACAAACTTTCAAACTTTTCAGCAGGCCGAGTAACCCAGGAACACCGGGAAAGATATGTCGTTTCAACCGGCGATAATGAGTATGATGCTGAGATTACAGGAAGCCTTAGATTCTCAGCAAATTCAAGGGCTGACTTCCCTGCAGTTGGTGACTGGGTAACAATGACTGTTTATGATTCTGACCAGGCAATTATTCATAATATCCTGCCAAGAAAATCAGTCCTTGAAAGACAGGCTGTCGGCAAAATCGGAGAGAAACAAATAATCGCGACTAATGTTGATGTTGCTTTTATAATTCAGGCAATAAACAATAATTTTAGTATCAACAGACTTGAAAGATATCTTACAATCTGCTATTCCGCTGGTATTGAACCTGTTCTGGTAATCAGTAAAATTGACTTGTCCGCCGGAAAAGATATCCCGGATGCTATCAGCAACCTTGAAAAAAGGGACAAAAAAGTAAAGTACATCCTGCTCAGTAACATGACTCTTAAAGGACTCGACCAAATATTAGAAAATATACAAGCAGGTAAGACATACTGTGTCGTGGGATCCTCAGGAGTTGGCAAATCTACCCTGATCAATAATTTATTGAAAAGGAACATCCTCAAAACCGGACCAATAAGCCATAGCACAAACAAGGGAAGACATATCACTGATCATCGTGAATTATTTGTTCTTGAAAATGGTGGCATAATAATAGACACTCCAGGTATGAAAGAGCTTGGAATGACAGATGATGCAGCAGGAATTGAAACAACGTTTCAGGAGATTCACTCCCTTTCGTTAAAATGCAGATTCCCCGACTGTAAACATATTAACGAAACCGGTTGTGCAGTAATTGATGCTCTCAATAATGGGGTTATCGACATTGATTCTTATGACAACTACCAGAAAATTCAAAAAGAGCAGGAACGATTTCAGACCACTGTGGCCGATAAACGCAAAAAAGACAAGGTGTTCGGAAAGATTATAAAGAACTATTATAAAGACAAGAAGAAAAATGAAAAACAATAAATTAAAGGCTTTAACGGAATATTACATAAGCCACAGGATAGTGCTGTATTCACTGGCACTCACATGTTTACTCTTAACCTTTTCTTTCAAAGTCAATTCCCAATCAAAAGATGAGGTCTTTAACTATCTGAAAAGCCTTGGAAACGGATCCTATCTTTTCGGACAGATGGCAACCTGGGTGCATAATGAAAACCCTGATATGGATCATCCGACCAACTGGCTGAAAAAGGTATATGATCACACAGGGAAAATGCCCCGGTATGGATGCATCACATATGACTATGATGACAACCCGTTTACCGATGCAGAATGGAACGAAGGTGTTAAAAAGATGTGGGAAAAGGGATTGATCCCCGGAGTTTATAATTTTTTCGCGAACCCCATGGGTGGAAGATGGAGGGATACTGTTTCAATCGATCCCATTTTTGCCCCTGGTGATAATCCGGTAAAAGCGAATTTCTATAATCAGATGGACAGGATGGCTAATAATATGCAATGGCTGAGGGAAAGAGGAATTACTGTTGTATATACCCCCTTTGTTGAGCTTAATGATAAAAACAAATGGCACGCAAGAGAGGGAAGTAAGAACGGAATCAGGCTCCACCGGCTGGTCCATGATTATTTTACCGCAAAAGGACTTGACAATATTATATGGGCATATCATACAACCCAGGGACATGGAGCCCTCGAGGAGTATTATCCGGGAGATGAATACGTAGACGTAATAGGAAAATCCGGATATGGCACAGGCCTGATCTTCTCGGAGTACGAATGGGCTGTGGAAAAGAAAAAAAATCATGGGAAAGTAATATGGTGGGCTGAACTGGGTATCAGGGGAAAATCTGAAGCACCACGTGATTGTCTTGACGTGCTTGCGAAACTTGAAAACAGCTTTCCCGAAATGGCTGGATTCGTATTCTGGAGTGATGAAGGATTCTATAATGTGGTCGGAAACCTGAATGGGATAGAGTTTATGGCTAACCCTAAAATTATAACCCTCCGGTAGTATAATGACAAACGTAAAGCCATGATATAGCCTGTCATTTTATACTTAACATAAACAGCAGAACTGAAATGCAGACCGAAAAAGAAAAAAGCCATGCGGGGAAACATTACAAAGCTTTCGGAAAAGAACTATTTGAAGAAAGACAATATGCAAAAGAACTTGTTTTTATTTTCAATGCCCTGCATCCTTCAAAAATTCAGGAAAGAGAGGAAATTATAAGGAAACTGTTCGGCAGTACAGGTGAAAAATTCTTTATCGAACCACCATTCCGGTGCGACTATGGATACAATATCACAATTGGTAATAATTTCTACTCGAACTACAATCTGATTATCCTCGATTGTGCAAAAACAGTTATCGGAGACAATGTTCTTATCGGGCCGAATGTAGGAATTTATACGGCAGGACACCCTGTTCACCATGAACTGCGGAACCAGGAATATGAGTTTGCACTTCCAATAATAATCGGCAATAATGTCTGGATCGGGGGAAATGTGGTGATCAATCCGGGCATTACCATCGGAGAAAACTCTGTAATAGGCTCAGGAAGTGTTGTTACAAAGGATATCCCTTCCAATGTTGTGGCTGCAGGAAATCCCTGCAAAGTTTTAAGGGCAATATCAGATGCTGATAACCACTACTAAACATTAAACTCCCATATCTAACATTATCTTTATTGAGAATATTGATGATTAATTCTTCTACCATGAACCTGAACAAACTGAAAATTTTAATACTTCTTGCTGTCGCAGGATGTACAACCCAGCCTCAGCCTGAAAAACCGGCTGTTAAGTTAAAAAGAGCCGACTGCTTTTTCGGGGTTCATTTCGATCTCCATGCCAGCGAAGATATTACCGATGCAGGTAAAACTCTCACAGATGAAATGATAGATACTTTTCTGATGAAAGTGAAGCCCGACTTTATCCAGATCGATTGCAAAGGGCATGCGGGTATTACGAGCTATCCCACAAAAGTCGGATTCCATGTTAAAGGATTCGAAAAGGATCCTCTCAAACTATTCAGGGAGGTGACGGCAAAGAATAATGTTGCGCTGTTCATGCACTTTTCAGGCGTATGGGATAATAAAGTTGTTAAAGAGCATCCCGACTGGGATGTGATAAGAGCCGATGGAAAACCAAGCACCCAGAAAGTTTCATTTTTCAGCCCGTACCTCGATACCTACATGATTCCTCAGTTAAAGGAACTGAGCGATTACGGAGTTGACGGCGCGTGGATAGATGGTGAATGCTGGGCAGTGGAACCGGACTATGGAAGGGAATCACTCAGGAGATTTAAGGAGGAAACAGGGATTTCAGAAATACCAAAATCACCATCTGACAAGTACTATCCTGAATTCCTTGAATATACCAGAGGACTATTCAGAGCACACATGACAAAATATATCGATGCTATCCACCAATACAATCCCGGGTTCCAGATAACAAGCAACTGGGCCTATTCTTCAATAATGCCTGAAAAAGTAACAATCGGCGTGGATTATCTTTCGGGTGATGTAACTCCACAGAATGGAGTTTACCGCTCTGCTTTTGAAGCAAGATGCCTTGCTCCTCAGGGTAAACCCTGGGATCTGATGGCCTGGGGATTTGCCTGGGATGGAGGGAAGATGCCTATGAGTGTGAAATCAGCAGTTCAGCTTGAACAGGAGGCTGCCCAGATAATGGCTATGGGAGGCGGTGTTCAGTTCTATTTCCAGCAGAACCGAGACCTTTCAATCAAACCATGGCTCGCTACAATGCTCTCCGAGATAGGTACATTCTGCAGGGAGAGGCAGGAATATTGTCATAAAGCCAAAGCAGTTCCTCAGATCGCTCTTCTCTTCCCTACTGCCTCCCATCAGAAAAACGGCACCAGGCCTTATTCGAATTCAACCTGGAAGCTTGAAGGATCACTCTACATGGTGTTAGATGGACAGTATCCTGTTGAGATTCTGATGGAACACCATCTCCTTGGAAATATGGAGAAATACCCGCTTATCATTATTCCTGAATGCAGTTATCTTGATGCTGCTTTTCTGGAAGAGCTGAGGAGCTATGTTAATGATGGTGGGAACCTGCTGGTGATTGGCTCTGAAACGGCAGAACTTTTTAAAAATGAGCTTGGAATATTATCCCTTGAACAGCAGGAAGCAAAACCTGAATTTATTGCTGCAAAAAAAAGGATAGGAGGAATTCGGTCCCCATATGCAACTGTTAAATTATCTCCTGAATCAGAGATCATCTCTACTTTTTATAACGGAAGTGATTTCAGCCAGAAAGGAGAAATTATTGCCTCATCATCAAATAAAACCGGTAAAGGAAAAATTTCGGCTATATATTTCAATGCCGGATCTGCATATGCAGAATATAAATCGCATATCCTGAGGGATTATATCAGTGACCATATAGTATCGATGTTTCCTGAACCGAGGGTAAAAGTAACCGGATCACACCTGGTGCATGTTGCGGTAAACAGTCTTAACGATAAAACCTATGTTAATCTCATAAATACATCAGGTGACCATAACAGTAAATCTACAATCGGATATGATGAAGTCCCTTCACTTAAAGATCTTACGGTTGAAATAAATACAATAAACCAACCGAAAAAGATAATTCTTCAGCCCGAAGGAAGAGAGCTTTCAGCCGACTTTAAGAATGGAGTTTCAAAAGTTGTTGTACCTGATCTGCATATTCACTCGGTGCTTGAAGTGATTAATTAAAATAAAACCATGAAACAAACTCTAAAACTCACCCTGATTCTCCTGTCGTTTTCACTGTTCAGCTGTAAAGATGAATTAACAACTGAGCTGAATGTCACCAACCTCAGATGCGAATATATGAATGAAGCTTTAATAGCCATTCAGTCGCCCCGTTTCAGCTGGGAACTGGAATCTTCCGGGAACGGGCAAAGTCAGAAAGCCTGGCAGATAATAGTGAGCAGTGATAAGAAAAAAACAGAAACAGGGAAAGGTGATATATGGGACAGCGGCAAAAGAAAAGGTAAGCAGACATTCGGGATCAAGCTGCCGGAAAACAGACTGCATTCATTTGATAAATATTACTGGCGGGTCAGGGTATGGAACAATGAAAACAGGGTAACGGAATGGAGCGAAACTGCAACATTTATTACAGGAGCATTTGAAAAATCTGACTGGAAAGCAGAATGGATCGGTGACGAACCGGAACCACCCCTGGAATATCCTCTGTTATATAAACATATCGGTTACCTGAGTTCCTATGCCGCTAATGAAAATGAGGAAAAATGGGTCCAGGTTGATCTGGGAAAAAGTCAGGATTTTAATATGATACGGCTGTTTCCTTCATATAATAATATTCTCAAAATTAAAAATTACTATTTTCCTGTTGACTTCAGAATTGAAACAAGTAATGACGGGCAGATCTGGAAAAAATGTGCTGAAGCATCTGATCATCGAGCTCAGGGAGATGGCCCTGTAATAATCATATTTGATAAAAGCACTGCCCGACACATAAGGCTTACCGCTACAAAACTAAGAGGATACGACCAGAGGATCTTTGATTATGAGGACCAGGGAGATCCGGGGAAGATGTACGCTTTTTCGCTTGGTGAATTGGAAGTGATAAATGATAGCATTAATTCAATATCATTTTGTGATCCAGGTTATAAAAAAACAGTACTGTCCTCCGGCTGCAAGGTCTCTTATAAGGATGCATTGATAAAAGTTGACCGCGAAGATGGCTATGATCCCGATATGCTTACCGACGGTATAACTGATACACCACCTTACCCGGAACGAAGACCAATACCCCCTTCGCCAATGATGCGAAAAACCTTTGAGCTCAGATCCAGACCTGTTAAGGCACTCGCATTTGTTTCTGCACTTGGCATTTATGAAATTGCATTTAATGAAGTACATCCAGATCAGAGGGTATTGGCCCCTGAATGGACCGACTACAACAAGCGTGTACAGTACCAGGCTTATGATGTAACTGAAATGCTCAATGCAGGGGAGAACGTTATATCCGCTCAACTTGCCGATGGCTGGTATGCAGGCATGCTTGGTCCTACACGATGGAGTGAATACTTCCCGAAAAGGGGAGCCTATGGGTTGAACCGGCGACTTTTCTTCCAGATGGAAGTCGTCTATCCTGATGGTGCAAAAGAGACAATTGTCAGCGAAGGATCATGGAAACTTTTTTCTGACGGGCCTATTCGCATAGCAGATCATTTCCTCGGGGAAACCTATGATGCCTGCAAGGAAATTGCTGACTGGCAATCTGTTGACTTTGATGATTCAACCTGGAATAATCCGGTTTCAGAAGAGAATAAACTCAACCTGGTTCCTCAGATCAATCAGCCTATAAGGATCATTGAAACCCTTGAGACAAAAAGTGTAACAAAAACCAGAAAGGGGTACTATCTTTTTGATGTCGGGGAGAATATTGCAGGATGGTGCAACATCAGAATTGAAGGAAAGTCTGGCGACAGGATAGTCATGCGACACGGAGAGATCCTCGAGGATGACGGAGAACTCTATACCGAAAATCTTGGAGCTGCAATACAGACTGACACTATTATCCTGGGAACATCAGGAAAGCTTCAGTATGAACCGAGGTTCACCTATCACGGATTCAGGTTTGTGGAGGTACAGGGCTTAAGGAATCCACCCGATAAAGCGATTCTGAATGCGAAGGTAATCTCTTCGGAACAACCCAGAACAGGTTATTTCGAATGTTCAAATCCGATGCTCAATCAGCTATATAAAAATATTAACAGGTCGCATGTAAGCAACATGCATGGTGTTCCTACCGACTGCCCGCAGCGTGATGAACGTTGCGGATGGATGGGCGACGTCTACATCTTTGCCCAGACCTCAATGTTTAACCGCAATATGGCTGCATTCTACAACAAATGGATGACGGATATCATTGATGCACAATCGGAAAGAGGGACATTTCCTGATATAGCCCCCCACCCTTTCGGGTACGAAAAGCATTTCACTAATGCTCCGGGATGGGCTGATGCAGCAATTCGCCTTCCATATTTCATGTATATCAATTACGGAGATATTGAAATAATCCGAAACAATTTTGAGGCTTATGAAAGGTACATCGGCAATATAGTTAAAACCAATCCTGATCTGATCTGGAGGAGCGGGCTCGGGCTGAACTATGGAGACTGGCTGAATGGCAATACACTTAATGCGGAAGGTTTTCCGAAGACTGGGGCCCAGATCCCTTCAGAAGTATTTTCAACTATCATGTTTTACAACTCTGTGGTAACATTGTCAAGGATGGCAGCTGGTGCCGGATTCCCTGATAAAGCAACATATTATGCTGAACTTGCGGACAGGATAAAGATCGCATTTAAGGAACATTTTATTGATTCCGAAGGGAAAATAGAGGGCGATGCACAGGCCTGTTATGCAATGGCTCTGCATTATGACATCTTCCCTCCGGGGATGGAAGAGATCTTTGAAAAAAGGATGATCGATAAGTTTATCCCCTATGCAGGTCGTATGAATACAGGATTTCATTCCACACTTTGCCTGATGAAGGAACTCGTAAAAAGAGGATATTCTGACAAAGCCTTTCAGCTGTTGGAAACCAAAGAGTTCCCGTCGTGGGGATACTCCATTGAACAGGGTGCAACATCGATCTGGGAACGCTGGGATGGCTATGTAAAGGGAAGAGGTTTTCAGGGTGCCGGAATGAATTCCTTTAACCACTACGCATTCGGAGCCATAGGAGAATGGATGTATGAAAATATCCTGGGAATAAATCCTGACTATGATTCTCCGGGATTCAGTCATTTTATTCTGAAGCCTCTTCCGGGAGGATCTCTCACATGGGCAAAAGGAAGCTTTAATTCAATATCGGGAAAAATAGAAACATCGTGGAAAAAAGAGAATGGTAAATTTGAATATAACTTTACAGTTCCCCCGAACACTACTGCTACTGTATATATTCCTTCAAAAAGCTCTGAGAATATCGGAATTATTGTAAATGAAAGCCAGGGAAATACAGAGTTTAAGAATATGGGTTTCAAAGATGGGTATGTAATCTTTGAGGTTAAACCCGGAACTTACACATCCATATCGGCACTATGAAATCAGAATTGTTAATTTTATCCTCACTTTAAATCAGTAATTTATGATAAGCCGGAGAAAATTTTTAAAGAATACATCCCTTGCCTCTGCAGGAATTTTTCTGGCCGATAAGCTGGAAACAATCCATCCCTACGAAAAAGCATCAGCTGCTTCATACGATATTCTTAAGGAAGCATCAAAATACCGGAAGATAGATGCTCATGAACACGTGGGAATGTCAGGCCCAATTGAATATCAGCTCAATATGGCCGACAGGTTTGGGATTGAGAAACTGGTTGTATCAAAAGTAATTTCTGCCGACTCAGGTTCCAAAACAACTCCTGAAGAATTCAGGGCCTGCAATGACGAAGTGCTGAAGGCAATGAAGAACTACCCCGACAGATATATGGGATGGTGTTTCATTAATCCGGTTTTCGGTAAGGAAGCTCTCGAGGAAATAAACCGCTGTACCGGTAAAGGTATGATCGGCCTGAAAGTTTACAACCAGGTAAAGCTAAATGATCCTCTTTTCTACCCCATTATTGAAAAGATGATCAGCCTGAAAATGATCATCCTTATGCATGCTCACTGCGGACTCGGAGTAGGGGGAAAAAGAACAAAATACGGTAATATCCAGCCCAATTCTTCAATTCCGGAGGATTTCGCCGAAGCGGCTCAGAGATACCCTGAAGCAATGTTCCAGTATGCCCATACAGGCGGTGGAGGTGACTGGCAATATGCCTGCAAGATGCTGAAAGATTACAAAAATGTCTACATCGATACTTCCGGAAGCAACAATGAAGGCACCATGGTTGACTACACCCTCGATCATTTCGGAGAAGACAGGATATTCTTCGGTACCGACGGATCGTATTTCCAGGGAGTTGGAACAATACTTTCTTCCAAACTAAATGAGAACCAGAGGCGCAAGATCTTCTTTGAAAACTTCAATGAAGTATTGAGAAAGTCAGGAAGTAATCTCATTTGATACTATGCAGAAAATCGCTGCTATCATTCTTGAAAACGACAAGGAAGAATTCCTTTTAGCGCTCCGTGACAATAAATCGTGGATCCCGTTCTCAAACCACTGGGACCTTATCGGAGGGCATGTGGAAGAGGGAGAAACTCCTGAAGAGGCACTGATCCGCGAGGTTAAGGAAGAACTGGATATTGAGCTGAAGGAGTATAAGTTCTATAAAGAATTTTTATGTCTGGAAGGTGATACCTATGAGAATATAAAATATATCTACAGTGGTAAAATTAACATCCCGATAGAGGAGATTACTCTATACGAAGGCCAGTATGCAAGGTATTTCACCAAAGAAGAAATCCCGGATGTTAAATTTGCCAATATCATTAAAAGTGTTGTATTGGATTATATTAACAATAAAAATAGTTGAATAAACAGACGTTAAATATATAATATATTTCTACCCCAAACCGCAAGAGGCCTAGCTGTAAACTTAAGATTAGTGCTATAAAAGGAGGAAATTAGGAAAGTTTCCCCTCCTTTTGAAGGAGGGGTGGCCGGGACAATTGATTATCTGATTTTTACAAAGTTTATTTCCCGGCCGGGGTGGTTGATTTATTCATTTTTATTAACTTTAAATCTATGAATTACAAAAACATCTTCAATAGAAAAGAACTTAAGACTATCGGATCCTCTCCCAGGAGTAGTTCCACTTTTGTTGAGGCAGTCAACCACCCCGGCCGCAACCAGTCTTTGCAATGCTTTAACTATCGTTGTGCTGCGGCCACCCCTCCTTCAAAAGGAGGGGAAAGTAATATAAATGAACTAAAATTCGATATTAAAATCTGTTTGCCTTTATTGATCCTCCCTGCAAAACTTTTTTCAAACTCTTTTGGTTAACAACTATTTTTTTTGGGGGTGAAATTATAGTACCAGATAAGTATAAGCCAATAAAATAAGATTACTGGTAATTAGTAATTCTATGAAGCATAAAATATATCTCTTAATCATCCTGACAGCTTTTTCATGTAAGACAGAACGAAACAAAAATGAACTTATGCCTCCACCTGAAGCTAATTTACGCTTCACGGAACTTGCCAAAACCTGGGACGAAGCAATTCCTCTCGGAAACGGTATGCTTGGTGCACTGATCTGGGAAAAAGATTACAAATTAAGGTTTTCACTCGACCGGGCTGACTTGTGGGACCTGCGCCCGATGGAAAACCTTGACAAGCCTGAATGGAGATTCGCCTGGGTGAAAGAGCAATGGGAAAAAGATACCTATCAGAATGTACAGCAGATGTTCGATGCTCCGTATGACCGGAATCCTGCGCCCTCGAAAATACCTGGAGCTGCCCTTGAATTTGATATTTACTCCCTCGGTGAAATAGAATCGGCAGAACTCGATATCAGAACTGCACTTTGCGAGGTAAAATGGAAAAACGGCATAACGCTTCAGACATTCATCAATGCAGAAAAAACAACTGGTTGGTTCCGCTTCACCGGACTTGAGAACAGATTGGGATTTGGCCTTATCCCTCCAGCATACTCTATTCAGGGAGATACAGCTGCCGACAATTCTCATTCGGGGCAGGATCTCAAATTGCTGGGTTACCCTGCCGGAGAGATGTGGGCGGAGGAGAATCACATTACATACATTCAGGTGGGATGGGGAGGATTCAGGTATATTGTAAGCCTCAGGTTTAAGGAAGACAAAGGAATTACCGAGGGGTGCTGGAGCATTAGCTCTGGATATCCCGGCTGGGAAAAGCAAATACCTGCAAATGAGCAGACAGCAACAGCAATGCAATCAGGTTTTTCAAATGAACTGAAGAATCATAAGAAGTGGTGGCAAAACTACTGGTCAAAGTCTTCCATTTCAATTCCTGATACTATCCTGAGCAGACAATGGTACCTCGAGATGTATAAGCTGGGTGCCGCAACCGGCAACGGAGCCCCTCCGGTATCTCTCCAGGCAATATGGACAGCCGATAACGGAAAACTTCCGCCCTGGAAGGGTGATTTCCATCACGACCTGAACACACAGCTCAGCTACTGGCCTGCATACTCATCAAACCATATGGAACAGGAAACAGGATTCATTACCTGGTTGCAGAAAAACAGGCCTGAATTTGAAAAGTATACCCGGCAATACTTCGGTGTTTCAGGTTTGAACGTGCCCGGAGTCACTTCCCTTACAGGGCAACCAATGGGCGGATGGATACAGTACTCTTTCGGGCCAACGGTTTCTGCCTGGCTGGGACACCATTTTTACCTTCACTGGCGATATACAATGGACAGGGAATTCCTCGAAAAAGAGGCCTGGCCATGGATCAGAGATGTTGCACTGTTTCTTGATGAATTATCAGTAACTGATAAAAGCGGCTTTAAAAAACTACCCTTAAGTTCCAGTCCGGAAATATATAATAACTCACGCGAGGCATGGTTTGACCAGACGACTAATTTCGATCTCGGTCTTGCACGATGGACTTTTGAAAAGGCAGCCGAACTTGCTGCAGAACTGGGAAAAACAGATGAGGCAGTGAAGTGGGAAAAAGCACTTTCCCAATGGCCATCGTACGACATAGATCCTGAAACGGGATTTACATTCATTAAAGGAGTTCCCTATAACGAGTCACACCGTCATTTTTCACATCTTATTGCATTCCATCCCCTTGGTGTGATCGATTGGTCAAAAGGTGAAGAGGATCAGAAGATAATAAAATCGACAATTGAAACACTCGACAGGATCGGTCCCGAATGGTGGACCGGTTACTCGTACAGCTGGCATGGTAATCTCAAAGCCAGGGCCTTTGACGGAAACGGAGCTGCTGAAGCACTCCGGACCTTTTCGCAGTACTTCTGCCTTAAAAACAGTTTTCATGTTAACGGTGACCAGTCGAAATCAGGCAAATCGAAATTTGTTTACAGGCCTTTCACACTGGAGGGCAACTTTGCTTTTGCATCCGGAATTCAGGAAATGCTGATGCAAAGCCATAACGGAATTGTAAGGATCTTCCCTGCCATACCTGACGACTGGAAAGATTTAAGCTTCAGTAAGTTTCGTGCAGAGGGAGCTTTCCTGATTTCAGCAGTTATGGAAAAAGGAGAGGTTACCAGTGTTGAGATTTTTTCTGAAAAAGGGAGAGAAATAAAAATATTTAATCCTTTCAAAAATGAGAAAATCAATTGCTCCTCCCCTTTCAAAACAGAAGATAACATTTTGATAATTAACACAAACCCCGGACAAACTGTCCGTATATCGATATAGTTAACCTAAATTGACAAATCATGAAATATCTCATTCTCCTGCTGTTTATTCTCTGCGGATCAATAATCAATGGACAGGTTATTTCTGTAAAATCGCCTGATAACAATATAGTTATTAACATCAATACCAGTGAAAAACTATGCTATTCAATAACCTTTAATAATCGAACTATTGCCGGGAATTCCCGGCTTGGTTTTGAATTTAAGGATGAAGAGCCGATGGAATAATTCGTACCTGGCCAAATATGATACCCCGCGAGGGAGTAATGGGTAATGAATATTATAAATTCTCTGATAAAATGAGCCCCGAACATAATGTCAAGCTGGCTTTTACCAGGATGCTGGCCGGGCAGATGGATTATACCCCCGGAGGATTTTAAAATGTCACGAAAGAGCAATGGAAACAACAGGTACCGGCTCTTGTATGGAATACCCGCGCGGCAGAACTATCAAAATTCGTTATTTATGAAAGTCCACTGACAGTCGTCTGCGACCATCCGAATAACATACTTAATCAGCCGGGAGCTGATTTTCTGAAAATTGTCCCAACCGTCTGGGATGATATTAAATTTCCTGGAGGTTATCCCGGTGACTGGGTGGCAATAGCAAAACGCAGCGGAGATAAATGGTTCATAGGTGTGATGAATAACAGCACATCTAAAACTGTTGATCTTGACATGAGCTTTCTTACCGCAGGCAGTTACAAAATGGAGACATGGAGCGACACTAAAAAATCTGATAAGGAACCGAATGATCTGAAGAAATCAGCAGCAGTATTAATATCACCCGGAACATTAAAAGTTACAATGGCAAAAAACGGAGGATTTGTTGCAATAATTGACAGATAAAATAATTTTCATATTACAATCTCTATTTAACCACTGAGCAACACTGAGTTGGCACTGAGTTGCACTGTTTTGAACTCCGTGTTTTTCTCCGTGATACTCAGTGTAACTCCGTGGTTAATATTGCATTACAACATTTTATTATATACTTTTACTAAATCTGAATATTTAAGCTGACACTATTGAAAAAAGAATATAGAAAAACAAAGCAGTATCTGTTGCCTGACAATAAACCTGCTGTCACCGAAGGGAAATACGATATTTACCCTGCATTCAGCCTTGATAAAGATCATATCTCTGAAGGATTTGAATCACTTGCTTCTGTAATATATAAACATAAGAACGTAACCATTGATGGCTATGGTGGCGTTCTCTTCAATGATTTCAGGGAAAAGCTTGAAGTAGTATTGAAGAAAACTGGCATAAAATGCTCATGGATAAATAGCTCCAACTACCTGAAAAGTCCCGGAGTAATCAATGAAATGATCGCTCCGTTTACCGGTAGTGATGATGCATTATTCGGCAAGAGGACAAGCCTTGTACTTGAAGATTTTTTCGACCTTCAGAAATTGACTGATCTCTCACCTGACCTGAATGCTGATGTAAATATTATCTCAGGCACCGGTGCATCATTAGCCGGATGGCCCGGATTGCTTATTTATATTGACCTGCCAAAAAATGAGATCCAGTTCAGATCCAGGGCCGGAAGCATAAAAAATCTTGGTGCATCAGCTCCTGCAGATCCGAAGGAGATGTACAAGCGTTTCTATTTTGTCGACTGGATTGTTCTCAACAGGCATAAAAAGAACCTTCTTCCTTACATCAATGTAATGGTGGATGGGCAGAATCCTGAAAATCCCAAATGGATATCCGGAGATTCGTTAAGAGAATCTCTCAGGGAAATGAGCCGGAATCTGTTCAGGGCAAGGCCCTGGTTTGAACCGGGGGCATGGGGAGGCTCATGGATAAAGGAAAAGGTTGATGGCCTGAATAAAAATGTCCCGAATTACGCCTGGTCGTTTGAACTGATTGTTCCCGAAAATGGTCTGTTACTTGAAAGTTCAGGCAGGCTGATGGAAGTTTCATTTGATTGTCTTATGTTCCAGGAATCTGAATCTGTGCTGGGAGAGGCTTATGACAGGTTCGGCTTTGAATTCCCCATCAGGTTTGATTTTCTCGATACCTTCAACGGTGGAAATCTTTCGGTACAGTGCCATCCCCGGCCCGGATATACAAAGATTCATTTCGGGGAAGACTTCACCCAGGAAGAGACATATTATATTCTCGACAGCAAAGATAATGCTGTTGTCTACCTTGGTTTTCAGGAGGATATTGATCCGGTCAGATTCAGGAATGAACTTGAATCGAGTCACCTTGAAAAAAAGCCTGTGGAAATAGAAAAGTATGTACAGAAGTTACCGGCTGCGAAACATGATCTCTTCCTGATACCCTATGGCACTATCCATGGCTCAGGTATAAACAATCTTGTCCTGGAAATAAGCTCAACCCCCTATATTTTCACATTTAAAATGTACGACTGGCTCAGGCCCGATCTGGATGGGAAACCCCGACAGCTTAATATCCAGAGGGCCATGGATAATCTCTTTTTCGACAGGAAAGGAGATTATGTAAAAAAGAGACTTGTTTCAAAACCAGTTCTTCTGGAAGAAGGGAAGGACTGGAAACTCTTCCACCTACCGACTCATGAAACACACCTGTATGATGTCCACAGGTTCCATTTCAGGAACAGGATAGATGTCAGAACAGACAATAAATGCCACGTATTGAGCCTGGTGGAGGGGGAAAGTATCATTGTCGAGACACAGTCAGGTCTTACACAGCGGTTCAACTATGCCGAGACTTTTGTAATACCTGCCGCAGCAGGATCATACAGAATTATAAATCAGTCTGCTGCAGAAGCGATTGTGGTAAAAGCATTTGTAAAATAGTATAAATCAGGATCATCAGAAATACAAATGGATCGCCGTAAATTCATATCAGACAGTATTATTTATTCCTCTGGCTTAGCATTTGTTAACAGGCATTACCCTCTTTCTAAGTACTGCAAAGATCCTGATGAATGGCCTCCGGTTGCCCGTAGCCGGTCGCCGGTCGCCTCCCTCTATGAACTATTCAAAAATCCCCCGATGAATTATCATCCCTATGTCAGGTGGTGGTGGAATGGTAATAAGGTAGAAGCCAAGGAACTGATCAGAGAGCTCAGGTTGCTTCATGCTGCTGGAATAGGAGGTGTGGAAATAAATCCTGTCGAATTTCCGACCCGGTTTGAAGGAGATGACCTTGGAAAGCCTTCAGTGAAGTGGCTCAGTGATGAATGGATCGACCTGCTGAAGATTGTCTTTGATGAAGCAAAGTTACTTGGCATGGTCTGCGATCTGATAGTCGGCTCAGGATGGCCCTTTGGCTCGGAAAGCCTTCCTCAGGATGAAAGGTCGCAGGTTGTTGTCATTGCTGTGAAAAAATTAACAGGTCCGCTCGACTATGAGATCTCAAAATTTGAGTTATTTAAAGAGGCTGATCCGGCGATAAGCTCTCCTTTCCCGGGAAGAACAATGGAGCTGCTTTCTCTTCAGCTTGTACCCGATCCCCTTGAAAATATTGAACAGACGGAATCCATTCATCTTAAACCGGGAGATGAGTCTGTTAAAATATCTGTTCCTGAGGGCAAATATGCCCTTTACGGACTTGTAAAGATCAATGCCTTTATGGAGGTCATAAACGGGGCTCCGGGGGCTACAGGGCCTGTTCTGGACCATTATAACAGGGAGGCTGTAACGAAGTATCTCGAAAAGATGTCAGGTACCATAGAGAAAAAAACAGGTCCTCTCTCAGGCCATATAAGAGCTCTATTCACCGACAGCATGGAGCTGGAAGGGTCTAACTGGTATGAGGGGATGAGGAATGAATTCATAAAAAGAAATGGCTACGATATCTTTCCATTTTTACCCTTTGTGCTGTTTAAAACAGGTGCGATGGGAAATGTTACCGATTTCAGATATGGCGTCACCCTGTCTTCTGAACTGGAAAGTGATGTCAGAAGGATGAGGTATGGTTTTGAAGTTACAAAAGCTGAAATAATCCGTGAGAATTTCACGAAAATCTATATTAACTGGTGCAAAGAACTGAAAGTCAAATCGCGTGCCCAGGCATACGGACGGGGATTATTTCCGCTGGAAAGCAGCTTTGATTATGATATCCCTGAGGGAGAATCGTGGACGATGAACTGGCTTAAACATAAGGTGGGTGAAGAGATGCCTGAGAGCGATTACCGGCGCGGAAGGGCATACACCATGATAAATAAATTTGTCTCTTCAGCGGCACACCTGAAAAGTAAAAGGTTAGTCAGTTGTGAAGAGATGACCGATACATATACTGTTTTCAATACATCACTTGAAAATCTAAAGATCGGAAGTGACCAGTCGGTTATTTCAGGGATCACTCATTCCATATTTCACGGATTCAACTATTCACCGCCGGAGGCACCATATCCCGGCTGGATAAGATATGGCGCCTATTACAATGAGAAGAACACATGGTGGCCATACTTTCATCTTATCAATGAATACAAAGGACGCTTATCAGCTTTGCTTCAGAATGTTACAATGTATGCCGATATTGCCATCCTCCCTCCCCTCGATGATATGTGGAGCCTGATAGGTGCCCAGATGGAACCCTTTCCTTCAATAACCCATGTCGATTATTTTACCCTTGTGTGGGAAGCAATAAACAAAAACGGAAACGGATGTGATTATGTTTCACAACCGGTTATCAGGGATGCTGAAATGAATGCCGGGTTTATGCACTATGGAACACGCAGATACAGCACAATATTCCTTGTAAAAGTCGATTCACTTCATCCTGAAACTGCAGGCAAATTACTCGATTTTATATTCAGCGGCGGAAGGGTTTTTTGTATTGAATCGGTTCCATCGGCTTCCCCTGGATATAAAAACTTCAAAGTTAAAGATGAAGAGATCCGGATCCTTGTTGAAAAAATGAAGGAATTTCCCGAAAGGTTTATTCTTCTCGAAAAACCTGAAAAGGATTTTACAGGCTGGTATAAAAGAGTACAGGAAAAGTACAATATTAAACCATACCTAACGATTGAAAAACCTGACCCTTTTGTTATGCAGAACAGATATCAGGGCGATAATGGAACAGAAGTTATATATCTTATCAACTCTCACAATCATAATTCACATAATACAAGGATCTCCTTCTCAAAAGAGATAACGTCAAAGAGGTATGGCTGGATCTGGGATCCTGAAACCGGAAACAGGTACAGGATAAAACCTGACAGGGATAACAGCCTGATCCTCCACATGGGTCCGGCTGAATCATTCCTCTTTGTATTCGATAATGTTAGTAAAGGTCCTGAATGGAAACCTATTCCTGCATCAGGGGCTTCCGAAATAATAGTGAATGAAGTGTGGATTGTGCAATTTACACATTGCCGTGACGGATCAGTAAAAACAATTGAAATGAACACTTTATGTGACATTAAGGATATCCCGGAACTGTTTAACTTTGCCGGAACCATAACTTACATTAACAGTTTCAGTATAACCGGTCAATCAATAAAATCATATCTTAACCTTGGCAAGGTACATGGATTATGTGAAGTAATCCTGAATGGCAATAACCTGGGTGTCAGGTGGTATGGAGAGAGGATCTACAGCATCAGCGAATCCCTGAAAGAGGGGAAAAATGAAATTGAAATAAGGGTTGTAACCAGCATGGGCAACTATATGAAATCACTTACAGATAATCCAATCGCCCAATACTGGACAAATGAGAAGAACAAGGTTCAGCCGTTGCAGTCAATGGGACTGATAGGACCAGTAACAATTAATAAAACAACATAGTCAGTTAACAATAGCCCTTTATAATCAGATCCTTTCAAAATGGATAATACCAATGTCCGCAGAGGTGACTGAAGAAGAGGTTGGGGATTCCAGGCAAATGAATCAGTTTTTTCAATTCCCTTCATCAGGTGACGATACTTATCACTTAGGATCAATGAGCCGCCAAACGAGCCGTCAGCATGAAGCCATACATAATATTTCTTACAGATCTCTGCCATCTCATCAATCGGGTCGTATGCTCCGGCTAATGTTGTCACACACGTTGCTGTCACAAAGAACTGATGCTCTCCTTTGGAGACAAAATATTTTATCAAAAGGTCAATACCTTCGCACCTGATTTAAGATAATCTGTGAGCGGCTTGCCCATCCCTTTGACATCATAGCCGAGCTTTTTAAGGTCCTCAGCCACCCCGTACGCATTTGCACAGGCAATGCACGCTTCAATAACAACACCGTCTTTTTGCATTGCTTTTAGTTTATCCTGAATTTTCAGATTCTCAGCTGTAAGCTTTGCAGAAGGTCCCCATACTATTAGGGTCACATCTTTGAACCAACCGGCAGTTTTAGCAGCATGAGTGTACATTAAAGCGACTCTTTCAGCTACCATCGGATCATTGCTGGTCCATACCACTACCAGTTTATCGGGTGTGGCTTCAGTATTAACAGTCTGTGCTTTAATCATTGGTGACAGGGAAAGCAGAATTCCTGCAAACAGAATAATCAGATTTTTTGGTTTCATCTTAAGTAGTGTTAATATTTATACTATTTATAACAAAGCATTTGCTTAGAATTCAGGTAAAAAAATTATTTGAATACTGATAATGAAACCTTAATGAAATCACGAATCTGAGTCTCTGGCAGAACTTTTGCACCTACTGATAATCCCTGCATAACACCAAGAAGAAAATTAGAGTATTTATCAATATCGGTCTCAGGTGAAATATCACCTGCTTCAATCGAATTTGAAAGTACTTTTTTAAGCATTTCTCTATTAAACATATAATAGTTATTCAGTTCAACTGAAACTTCATCATCTGCCGGATTGATCTCACCTGTACTGTTCACAACCAGGCATCCCTTGTATTTTTTACCTGTTATTTTATGCTCCGTGAACCGGTTCAGGAAAAGTTCAAGATCCTTAAGCCTGGCTCCGGGTTTTAGAAGATCTGCATAAACATTTTTATTTACATACTCCCGGTACTTTTTTAACGATTCAACAAACAGATTATGCTTACTGGTAAAGCTTGAATATATCGAAAACTGGTTTATCCCCATTTCCTTTTCAAGCATCCTTACAGAGGTTTGCTCATAACCGTTATTCCAGAATACATGCATTGCTTTTTCCAGAACATCGTTGGTATTATATGATTTATTACGTGGCATTTACCAAAATGTTTCAACAAAGCTAAGCAATTGCTTTGATATTTCCAAATAATAAACCATTACTGAATGGATAATCTTACACTTTCAGCCGGGCAGTTATGACTAAATTTATGTAATTTTGGCTTAAAACTTTATGAAAATTCAGGATATTATCATTGAACAAAAGGAGAAGTTAACCAATCATCTCAATAAAAATGAGCTTGCCACAGGTGAAATTATTTTTAACAATGGCAGGTGTCAGATCTTGTCACAATCACCTTCATGCTATGAGCTTATAATTGTCGATGAGTCCGGTAACAAAACTCTTGAATATTCACTTGACATTGATGAGAACGGAGTAATTACTCCAGTCATAAATGGCAAAAGCGCCGATTGGGACAGACACTCTTACGCCTGTCTGCTGCAGGCAGAAAGCGAAATGCACTTACCTGATCCGCGGGAACATCAGGCACATAAGAAATATACCCGGGAAGGGATGATAAAGCGGGTTTTACAGGAACGCAAACTAAAAGCAGAAAAAGCAGAATATCGTATTCAATGGGCCGGTAATATTTATGGTGATCATATTCTGACTAATATATCCTTCTCGAAAAACTTGATGTACAGAACACTGATGCCAAAATTATCATTTTTTCGCAATGGATCAAAGTTCATAAGCTTATTGGAAGCCTGTTGAGGGAAAACAATATAGGTTTTGTTGAGTTTAACGGGCAGATACCCATTAAATCGAGAGGCGAACTGATCCGCAAGTTTGAAGATGATCCCCGGTATAAAATATTCCTTTCCACTGAAGCCGGAGGTTCCGGGCTGAATCTGCAGGTTGCCGATACGCTTATTAACTTTGAGCTGCCCTGGAACCCGGCTAAAAAAAATCAGCGTATCGGACGCATCGACAGGATAGGCCAGAGGAGTAATAACCTCACCATCTATAACTTCATAACATGTAATTCGATCGAACAGCAAATTTCATCGGGTTTACTGGTAAAACAGAGCCTTTTCGATGGTGTACTGGGAGGCAGCTCAACGACGGATTTCGTAGATTTCAGTTCCAAAGGTCGCTCGCAGTTTATTCAGCAGATGGAAGAATTTATCGCGCAGACTGAAAAATGGGAAAAGGAAGAAGAACCTGTTTACGAACCATTGCAAAAATACGATGAGCAATATGCGGAAACAGAAGAGTCAATTTCTAACGATGAAGTAAGTTTTTCGGGAAATTCTGTTGAACAAAAATCGGAAAAGCAGGAGTCTGAAAAAATGGTAGAAGAAAATATTAAAAAACAAACAGATAAAACCAGAAAGCTCGAAACTGTTATGAATTCAGGCATGCAGTTTCTATCAGGTTTGTACAAAATGACAACAGGAAAAGATATGGCTGCTGAAGACCGGCATATTGAAATTAACACAGAGACCGGCGAAGTTACAATGAAATTTAAATTACCTTTTTAACCGGTTAATTCCGGCATAAATACCTGTTTGAAACAATTCAAGCCACTTCATTAGACCCTTTAATTTTTCATCCCTATCATCAGGGTATAATTCCTTCAGAGTTCTTTCAAATAAGTTTATATTATTATATAATTCAGTTTTCAGAAACCATTTGGTCTTTTCATAACCTTCAGGATCTGAACTGTTTTTTACCTCCGGGTTTAATATCTGGGCAAGTACTATTTTAACGACTTCTGCGTATAATCTTTCCTTGGATCGATAATAATAATGAACAGATGACTTTTTGACACCTGCCTGTGTTGCAATTTTCTGGATTGTAGTTCCATGGTATCCGAATAAAAGAAAGATGTTATGCGCAGCCAGTAATATCTTGTCTTCCGTACTCATTTCATTGTTTGTCATTTGTTTGAACTTTAATTATATAACAGATCTATCGCTATGCAGATTTAAAAGAAATTTTAATGAATTTCAGATAACAATTCAATTTCATTTTCACAAACAATTGAAAACAAATTCTTAACTAACCCAAGTGAAACTGTTCCTAACGATAGATAGCCAACCCAAATCCAAGTTCCAACACTTCATGCAAAGGAATTTCACTATTTCCGACCATATTCACCAGATATAAAACTCTGCTTCCCACACGGAAATAAAATGCCGTTCCCGAAGCCGGAGTTATACCTGATAAAAGTTTGGTTTTGATCTCACCACCAATAAATAAACCGGCATTTCTTCCCGGGGCCCACCAGTAATAATTATCCGGATAGTGTGCCGGTTGCCTTATCCAGTATTTGTTACCAAAAGTGTGATGAACGAAGAATCCTATATTAAGAGGTAATACCTCAGCATTTTCAGAGAGGTTGTAATGTAAAAGTCGTGAAGTAAACTGTAAACTCACGCTATGCAGATCATCTTCCGAAATCATATAAGGGATATAACTATAGAAGAATGAGACATCCAGCTTATCATTAAGAAAAGTATAACCGGCTCCTGTCGATATAAAACCAATTCCCCCTGCATACTGAAATTTGACGTAATCAGGCAGGAACTTCCTAAATCGCAATGAATCAGTAAGCGTTAAGTTCTGACTGTCTCCGTTTTCAGAAAATGCAAAAATTAATATCACAATAAAGCCTGATTTAAAAGACCACCGTTTCAATATTGAATTCATCATTTGAGATTTGAATAACATAAAAGCTTTTTTGCTTTATACCATAAGTGTTTATATAGGGGATTCTATCCTGATAAGGTCTCAGGATTTCATGTCGGTGAGTATGACCGTGCAGGGTGAACAATACATTGCTATACATGGATACTGTTGAATGAAATTCTGTTTCAAGGGAACTGTCAAAATCGTCATCAAATGGAGGTGTATGGAAAACAACTACAGCTTTTTCAAATTCGCTTCCTGGCTTAAGTTCGTTTTCAAGCCATTTAACGTCAGGTATTAACCCATTAAATTTGTATTCCCTGCTGTTTGTATTTATGAAAATAAATTTTACAGCGCTGTAAATAAAGCTGAAATTCATATCTCCAAACATCTTCTCATAGGCATAGCTGCCATTCCCGACAAGGTCATGATTTCCAACAGTCACAAACCAGGGACTTTTCAGTTTAAGTAAAATGTTGTTAATCCATTCATACTGCTTCGGCAAACCGAAATCAGCAAAGTCGCCTGTATGTATCACCAGGTCAATCCGTGGCATTCTGCTTACATAGTCGACAAATGATGCTGTTTCATCATACGCCCGGTGCGTATCGCCTGTCACCGCAATTGTAATTGTATTATCAGTAGTCTGTCCTTTCAGCTTTTCAATATTACTTGCATTTACAGAACTGTTCTCCGGAGAAAAATCAACGATATAGGGAGAATACTCGAACAATTCCGTACAGGAGACAGAAACTAATACAATTATTAAAAGCAGTATTCTCATAGGATCATTTGATAAATGTAAATCACATCCTTATAAAGTGTCCGGGAGATAGATTACTTTCTTCATTTTATTTTCCATTTCTTTTTGTAATTCTTTCTTTAATTGTATCAACAACGTAGTAAACCATTGGTACTAAATAAACTGTCAAGATCATTGATGACAACAAACCTCCGATAATAACCCAGGCCAGTCCATTTTTCCATTCGCTGGCTGTCCCACTGGCTAATGCAATTGGCAACATTCCTATTGACATGGCAAGTGTTGTCATTAAAATGGGTCGCATACGCTCCTTCCCTGCAATGATTAACGCCTCTTTATAATGTACGCCACGGGCTTTTAGTTGATTTGTAAAATCAACAATCAGGATGGCATTTTTTGTCACCAGACCCATAAGCATTATTAATCCGAGTTGTGCAAACAGGGTTAAGTGGTTTAATGATAAGTTTAAAGCAAGGAAAGCCCCGATGGCAGCCACTGGTATGGCAAATAATGCCACAAACGGATAAACATAGCTATCATAGAGAGCAACCATAATCAGGTATATCAGTATAAATGAGATTAGAAGAACCGAACCCAAAGCCCCAAAACTTTCATTCTGAGTTTTGATATCGGCACCCCAGGTCAATTTCACACCTTCAGGCAATGGTTGTGTTCTTAAAAAGCTTATTGCCTCATCGGCTAAAGTGCCAGAGGGTCTTCCAAACGATTCGGAGGTCAGTGTTACTGACGGTTGTCTGTCTAATCTTTCGAGCAACGAAGGCGAATTATCCTGCCTGACTTCTGCAAATTGTGAAACTTCGATGGGTATGTTCATTGGATTTACGATGGAAAGACGTTGTACATCTTCGTAATTTTTCCGGTCAAAGTCATCCAGCCATATTCTGACAGGATATTCTGTCCCATTTTCGGTAAGTGTGGCATCATCGTTTCCTGTGAAGGCAGCTCTTAAATTTAATCCGACATATGCAGTAGTTAATCCCAGGCGCTGCATCCTGTCTTTGTCAGGTATCACCTTGTACTCAGGGCTTCCTTCTTCAACTGATAACTGAACATTATCGGCACCCGGTATTTTTTCAATTATGGCTTTCAGTTCATTCCCTGTTTTCATTACCAAAGCCAGATCGCTTCCGCTCAGGGTTATCTTGATGGGAGCCTGTTTTGGCAGCAAGCCTAAAACTGCCATAGAAAAGTTAACTCCCGGAAACTCTTTTTTCAGTTCCCCGCGGAGCGTTTTCATAAACGGCTCGGTTTTGATTTTTCTTTCCTTTTCAGTCTTCAACTGAATTGTAAATTCTGATAAATTGGCCGAGCCAACCCCTAAACTTCCAATTCCTGTGCCTGGCCCGGCTATATTGCTGAAAAGTGTGGCCACTTCAGGTTGCTGCAGGATAAAGTTTTCTACTTTCTGAGTCCTGATATTGTTCTCCTGTACGGTGGTTGTTTTATCATATTCCAGATTCAGACGAAACTTACCCTGATCGCCTGTCGACATCATCTCTTTGCCTATAATGCCTTGTTTCATTATCACAACAGTCATTATCAACAGAAAAAACACGATTCCGGTAAAAATGAGTTTATGGCTAAGTACCCATACTAACTGACGGCCATACCAGTCAATAAATGTTGTTAATTGTCTTTCAAACCAAAGCAAAAATCGATTTATGAAGTTGGTTGGTTTTAAGTCTTCCTTCTTCCCAATCCGCGAAGCCAGCCAAGGCACCAGGGTAAAACCTACCAATAAGCTGGTAAGTGTAGATGTTATTACCACGATTGAAAATTGTTTCAGCATATCGGCCACAAATACCTGCAAAAACAGAATGGGTAAGAATACAACCACGTCAACCAGTGTAATTGAAATGGCTGAAAAACCAATTTCCATACGTCCCTCAAGTGCTGCAGCTCCTTTTTCTTTGCCCATATCCAGGTGACGCTGGATATTTTCCAGAATTACAATGGCATCATCCACAAGTATTCCTATAATTAACGACATGGCCAGCAGGGTCATCAGGTTCAGGGTGAAACCCATCAGCCACATCACGGCAAAAGCGGTAATTAATGAGGTAGGAATTGCGATTAAAACAATCAAAGAGTTCCGGTAACTTCTTAAAAACAAAAACATTACCAGTGATACTAAAATAACCGCTAAAATAAGGTCATCAACCACCGAATTTACTGCTGCAATAGTCATGTCTGTTGAATCATCGGCAACATCAAATTTTACATCGTATTTTGAATTTGCACTTTCAATTTGCTTAAGTTTTGCATGAACTAATTTTGAAACATCCACGGCATTGGCATCACCTTGTTTCTTCAACAACAGACCAATTCCGTTAACTCCGTTATACCTGCTTACGGAACTTATTTCCTTTACACCATCAATAACGGCAGCAACATCTTTTACATATACCGGTATTCCCGGTGCAGGCATAGCCACCTGAACATTCATTATATCATTAACTGTTGAAAATTTACCGGTTAAACGGACTGAATTGTTTTTTTTATCGGTTTGCACTTTGCCCGCGGGCAAATCAATTCCTGAGCGGTTAATAGCCTCCACAACCTGGGAAAGTGATATTTTATACAGTTTAAGTTTATCCTGATCTGCCTTAACCTGGATTTCCCTTTCTTCGCCACCAAGCAGGGTTATTTCTGCCACTCCTTTTAATTGCTGGATCTGTGGAAGATAATCATCTTTCATTTTTTGATAGAACTCCGTAGCAGGCAGCTTACTTGTTGCGCTTATTGAAATGATGGGCAGATCGTTTGGAGATACCTTACTCATTACCGGGCTTAAAATATCGGCAGGCAGGTCTTTGCGGATATTGTCGATATAGCGCTGGGCATCCTGCATGGCAATGTTCAAATCCGTCCCGTATTTCAGGTTGGCGATAATTACAGAGGCATTGGGCATCGACTTGGTCTCCAGGTAATCAACTCCTTCGAGATTCGACAAGGCATCTTCAATTTTTCTGGAGACAGATGTTTCCACTTCATTGGGTTCGGCACCAGGATACATTGTCTTTATTACAACTACCGGCTGATTAAAGTCAGGTAACAGTTCATACCCCAGGTTTTTAAAGCCTATTATCCCCAATAGAGCAATTACGCTGAAAAGAACTATGATCAGAGAAGGGCGATTGATTGATATTTTTGTAATGTTCATGATTTTTAATTCTTAATTGCTGACTGACACATTTGCCCCGTTAAACAGGTTAATAAATCCATTGGTTATAATCACATCACCTTCGATTAATCCATCTGACACCACTGCTTTATTTTGAAACCTGGTTGAAATGGTGATATTTTTCAGAATAGCTTTACCGTTTTTTACAGTATAAACCTGTGGTTGAATGTTTGTTCCAACAATAGAAGAAGCTGGTATGATAATAAATTTTGCTTCACTATCGTTTTTCAAATTCACTTCCCCAAACATCCCCGATTTGATCTTTAGGTCTGCTGTGTTATTAACTGAAAACTGCACAGGGAAACTATTTCCCATATTGGCCTTACTGCCGGTCATAATAACTTTCCCCGGCAATACAGTTTCAGGATACACATCTGCTGTAAGCGTATAAATTTGATTTAGTTTAAATTGATATAATTCGTTTTCGGGGACATTTACAGTAAACTTTAAAAAAGAAATATCAGTAATTTGAAGCAATGGAATTCCCGGTGCAGCAAAAGCACCTTCTTCGGTCAGTTTAGCCGTAACAATCCCACTAAAAGGAGCTATAATATTGGTTTTATTGATTTGCTCCATTAATGTGGCTTTTTGTACCCGGGCCGATTTCAAAGCCAATTCTGTCTTTTCTAATTGAACACCTTGAATAGCATCAGCTTGAGCAAGTACTGTATACCTGTTTACATCGGCTTCCAGACCTTCAATTTGAATTTCAACAGTTTGCAATTGAAGCTTAAGTAAGGCATTATCCAATTGAATTAAAGCTTCTCCTTTTTTGACAATGCTGCCAACATCCACCAGAACTGAGTTAATCTTACCCTGGATATCCGCGCTGACTTTAGTTTCTTTATTGGGTTCAAAAGTTCCCGGATAAGAAATATCGTTGTTAACACTTTCAGGGTTTAAAGTGATGGCCTGAACATTAATGGCCTCTTCTTTATTATAGTGATAAACTCTGTTTAAGGTCGTTTCTTTATTACTTTTCAGGCGAATTACCACGATGGCTATTAACGCTAATGCCAACACTGTGTAAATAATCGTTTTCTTCATGATTTTAATTCTTTGTTTTTATTTCTTAATTGTAATCAGGTTTCCTGTTACTCTTTTGTACTCTAACTCTGCTCTGCGCAGATTGATCAAAGCAACCAGATAGTTTTGCTGTGTTTCGCGAAGGGCATTATCAGCCAATAACAAATCTGTTATGTTTGCAACTCCTTGCTGGTTTTGCAACACGGTGTTGTCATAAATCTTTTTTGCCAGATCTGTTTGAGAACTCACCATAGTAATATTCCTGGTTGCAAGTGCATATTGCATTTCGGCGTTTTTAAGGTCAAGTTTTGATTTTTCGGTCACTATTTCTTTTTGAATATTTGATTTTATAATCTCTATCTTTTTACCGGCGATCTTATGTTGGGTAACCCTGCCATTAAAGAGTGGAACCGATAATTGGGCTCCGACATATCCTATCGGATGGAAATTGAAAAAGCTATTACTCCCTGTGGTACCAAAACCAGTTGTTCCATATACTCCATAGGCGCTCAGGGAAGGTAATCTCAAATTTCTGATACCACTTAACTCTGAATTATTAAACTCTATTTTTTTATCAATAAGTAGCATATCGGTAGTAATCTGCGATTGAAAATTTGTTTCAACTATAGATTTTTCGTTTAGTAAAACTTCGATGGGATCTGAAATTGGTTTTCCCATAAGAAATTTAAGTGCATTTAAGACCTGCTGATACTGCGAAAATACGGTGCTTCTTTGCGTAGTGACCTGCTCTAGCTGTAATTTCAGCCTGTCCACATCTGTTCCTTTCGCAATCTGCTGCTCGTTTAACAAAGTGGTTGTTTTCACCAGTTTACCTGTGTTAATAATATTACTGTCGAGGAATGTTATCTGTGTTAAAAGAATCTGGGCATTATAGTATGCATTCGAAACTTCCAGTACCACATCTTCATCTGTTTTTGTCTTTTGAATTTCAGACAGTTCAGTGGCTATTCTTGTGCTTTTTATCGCATTTAAAGCCGTGCTGTTAAAAATGGGCACGGCAAGCTGCAGATTGGCATTCAGGCTTTGCGGTACACCAAACTGAACTTCCTTATATGTACCTTCGGGGCCGCCAAAAGCCGCTGCCGGCATTAACTGATAAGGCAGATCAGTATAATAACGATAGTCGGCTATCCCATTAAGCTTTGGGAGCAGGTTCCCTCTTATTTCCTTGTTCTTTTCAGTGGAAATATCTACATCCTGTTGTGATAACTTAATATTCCGGTTGTAAATTAAAGCAGTATCAATGCATTGCTCAAGAGATAATGTTTGTGCCTGTGCAGTAATATTCATTATAAGTATTAGCACTATTAATAGGACTATTTTAAATCTCTTTTCTTTTAGTTTGTACTTTTGAATAACCATTTTCCAGATTGTTTTAATTTATTATTTTGAATAGTTAGTAAACATTCACTAACTTTAATTAATAAAATTTTTTATGCCTACTGGCCTACTGAATTTGTAAATGTTTGTCTCATATTTGCTTAGTTTTAATTAGCGTAAGAATAGATTGTACCATATTATCTCCGCTCCGGATTATGTCAAATTGGAAATTTGCAATCCGCCATTTAAACATCTGAAGTTTGAACGTTCCCATAATAATATGTATTAGTTCTTCGGTAGTAATTGCATTTGTAAATATTCCCTTTTGCTGCCCTTCCATTATTAATGGCATTAAGTGTTTCGTTTTTACATTCATTAATTTCAGGAGAGTTTCATTGATAAGCTGGCTTTCTTCCATTAGTCCATCTGAGAAGACGGCAACAACAAAATGTGGATTCTTTTTAAAGAAGCTTATTTGCTCGGAGAATAAAACTTTAAAATTTTCTTCCGGATCTGTTGATGTAATTACATTTGTTAATCTGCTGTCAATACTGTCAGCTAAAAAATTAAGCATTGCAACAATAATTTCCTCCTTGCTTGCAAAATGCCGGTAGATAGCACTTTCGGAGAATTGCATTTCTTTAGCCAGATTTTTTATGGTCAAACCGCTTACGCCTGATGCTGTAAGTATTCTGCCGGCGGCTTCAATAATCTCAAATTGACGAGGAGTAATTTCCATTTATGTATAAATTTTTTATCGTAAATATTTAGGGATTATTTTCTACTATTTTGTATGATTTTTAAAGCACTTTAGTCAAACTTACTGGTCGTGGCGCTTTTACAACAAGAATTCTGGCTAAGCTATCAGATGCATTGCTTATATAATGTACAATATCGGCCGGGCTTTCAATAAGTGTGTCTGCCTCGCAAACTTCGCTTTCATTCCCAATATGGATTGTCGGATGGCCTTCAACGATGAAGAAGAATACATCTACAGGTGTTTTATGCGGTTTCAAACTTTCACCAGGTTTTAATACCATCAGCATTGCCTGGGCCGATTCTTTATTATACATCTCCCTGACATCTATCTTATGAGGAGTATCTTTTATTTCCTGAATTTGGTATTTTGTAATTTTCATTTTAATATGCTATTTTAAGGTTAACAATTAAAGTTAGTGAATATTCACTCGCAAAGATAAAACAATATTTTTGATCCGTGCAAGTATTTTCAAATAAATTTTAATATTTATTACGAAAATCAGCTTCTTCCCTTGGTGATTTCACACTTATGTTGGAAATAGAGGATGCTTTCAAAACTTGACAAGCTTGACCAAATCAAGCGAATTAGCGTACACTTATTATTCATATCAAACAACTTATTTTCCTGGGACTATCAATTTGCACTGGCTAATTTTCACCAATTCTGTGATTTCTCAATGGATATAATTCTTTCTGAAAATTTATCTGTGAAATAATTAACAATAAACTTGCTGGCTAAAAATTATTGAATATTTTTGCATTAAATGATATAAAGAGGTATCATATTATGAATTTCAGTAAAACCACATCCTACTCACTCAATATATTATCATATATGGCTAACCACAGTGATGAGAATATGTAAGCCGACTTCCTCCATTCACAATTGGATATTCCATATCAATATTTGCGGCAGATACTCTCAAAACTTTCAAAAAATGGTTTAATAAATAGCACACGAGGCCGAAGGGGAGGGTTCGAATTAGCACGGGATGTTAGTACGATCTATATCGCTGACATTATTGAGATAACTGAAGGTCTTGAAGGTTTTAATAAATGTGTACTTGGATTTCAAACATGTCCTTTTGATAACAAATGCGCAATCCATGATTTGTGGGATGATTCAAGGAAAAACATTATTAAGATACTGAGGGAAACATCGTTAGCTAACCTTATTATAAAATAAAAATAGATTTTGTGCATTTTAAAAATACCCTTTAACTAATTATCTGTAAATTATTTATTTATCTAAAAAAAAGTTTTATGGTTGACTCAAAAGTTGTTTTAACAGGACAGACCCTGGCATATACATTCTATTGCCTGGTCATCATTCTGTTTGTGGCCTGGTTCGCAATTAAGGTTACAGGCAAAGGAAAAGGCCTTGCAGTTAAACCTGCAATATTCTATACGTTTGTCGGGTTTCTGACTATACTGGGTGTCTCACTTCATATAATTACCTACAATACAATCCCCTGGGTGGAGATGGATCTGAACAGGTCGGATTACAAACCTGACAAAACGTTTGTGATAACAGTAAAAGATCATCAGTTCTATCTTCCGTCAGACAAGCTTGTAATCAATGTTAATGATAAAGTCCTTTTCGACGTGCAGTCTGAAGACCTTACATATGGTTTTGGTTTGTTCAGGAGCGATAACACCATGATGTTCCAGATGCAGGTGGTACCCGGACACAGAAATGATCTTTTATGGCATTTCGATCGTGAAGGAGTATATACAATACGTTCAACAGAATATTCGGGACCGAAAGGTGTCTTTATGATCAAAAAAGATGCGGTGGAAGTTATTCCTGCCAACCCAACAAATTAATATTCGACTATTTACAAATCAATAAATTCTACAGTTATGAGATTTATCAGAACTTTAATAAATGGTGAGGAGGGACTTTTCAAGTCTGAAACCCTTACCCCAATG
>Ga0154307_1123_pt1 | contig 67669 bp, 54 predicted proteins | sample RifGroA2_FD_105601 | JGI IMG/M metagenome (GOLD analysis project Ga0154307, IMG submission 105601) | Bacteroidetes bacterium GWA2_40_15 | reverse complement strand
GAAATCAGTATCTTTTCTGTTACCGCATTGAACAGACTATTAAAATTAGTTAAAATTCGGACATTGACGTGTTATTTTTTATCTGAAACTACATGATTGATATGTGAAGTATGATAAATTTAATAACTTTAAAGCTGACTATATGATCATTCAGTCATTCATTCTTATAAATATCAAAATATGAAAACCAGGAAAGAACTTAAACGAAGGAAATTTATTTCAAACACTGTATTGGCTACAATGGGAACGCTGGGAACTGCAAGTCTGTTAAATTCATGTTCAGGCCCTGGAACCAGGAAAGAAGAGATTAAGTTGCCGGCACTTCTGAATGAAGCCCCTGATGGTAAAGTACTGAAAGCCGGGCTTATAGGGTGCGGCGGAAGAGGTACAGGAGCTGCAATCAATTTTCTCAATGCCGGCCCTAATCTTCAGATTGTTGCCCTTGGTGATGTCTTCCAGGACAGGATTGATAAATGCAGGGCAGAGCTTAAGAAAGAAAAGAATGTGGATATTCCTGACGAAAAGTGTTTTCTCGGATTTGACGCTTATGAGAAAGTAATGGATGCGGGAGTTGATTTAGTATTACTATGCACTCCTCCTCATTTCCGCCCGGTTCATGTTGAGGCAGCAGTAAAAGCAGGTAAGCACATCTTCATGGAAAAACCCTGTGCGGTTGACCCCGTAGGGGCAAGGTCGGTAATGGTATCAGCAGAGAGAGCAAAACAGAAGGAGCTGTGTATTGTAAGCGGTACCATCCGAAGGGTTCAAAAGGATTTCATGGAAACTCAGAGAAGGGTTGCAAATGGTGAAATTGGTGAAGTAGTCAGCGCTCATATAATCCGCAATGGAGGATCATTATGGGTCATTAAGCGGCAACCCGGAATGTCAGATATGGAGTATATGCTCCGTAACTGGGCAAATTTCTGCTGGCTTTCGGGTGATCATATTGTAGAACAGTTTATTCATGAAATAGATGTGATGAACTGGTATATGGGTAAAAATCCTGTTAAAGCGATAGGATGGGGTGGAAGGCAGCGAAGGGTTACCGGTGACCAGTACGATTTCTTCAGTATAGAATATGTTTATGATAATGGAATGCAAACTCATTGTGCAGCCCGTCAGATTACAGGGTGCAGCAATCTGACTCATCAGCTGATAACAGGTACAAACGGATTTGCAAACGCAAAAGGAACACTCTATAATCTTAAGGGAGAAGAGATATGGAAATATCCTTACCCTGAAGAGGGTGCAGCTGATCAGACATGGAAGGTGAAGGATCCTTTCGTACAGGAGCATATTAATCTTGTTACCGCTATACGTACAGGTAATGTAATTTCAGATGCAACAGCTCAGGTCAATTCAACCCTCATTACTATAATGGGTCGTATGTCGGCATATACAGGAAAAGATGTGACATGGGAAGAGGTAATGAATTCAGACCTTTATCTTGGTCCAAAAACTTACGCTTGGGGACCAGTGGTACCTCCGATTCCTGAGACCATACCTGTAATCGGTGCAGAAACTAATGTCTGATTATGATTATCCATTTGTCATTAAGAATTTAGAAATGAACAGAAGAGAATTTACAAGGAATACAGCCATGGCATCAGCTCTGCTTGCAACCGGTTCAATCCCTGGCATATCAGGTGCTTTTAAGCCGGCAACCAGAAATCTTAAAAGAGGGATCATGTGGGGAAGCATTGGCTTTGGCAAAACAATACTGGAGAAATTCAAGTATGCCAAAGATGCCGGATTTGAAGGAGTTGAAGTTATGAGCCACCTCGACCGAACTGAAGTGCAAAGGGCAAGCGAGATCACAGGGCTGCCGGTTCCAAGTGTTTGCGGTGAGCTTCACTGGAAGTATCCTATCTCTGATCCCGACCCGGCAGTGAGGGAACAGGGAGTTACCGCCCTGAAACTATCATTGCAGGATGCAAGTGCATATGGCGCTGATACTGTACTGTTTGTCCCTGGAAGGGTGAGTGATATAGTCACTTATGATGAATGTTGGACAAGGAACCTTGAGGAGCTGCAAAAGGTAATTCCGCTTGCTGAGAAACTTCAGGTAAAAATTGCCCTTGAGAATGTGTGGAACAATTTTTTATTAAGCCCTATCGAGGCGGCAACATTTGTTGACCTGTTCAAGAGCCCCTCTGTGGGGTTCTATTTTGACTGCGGCAATATCATGGCTTATGGCTGGCCCGAGCAGTGGATAAAGATTCTGAACACACGTATTGCCAAAGTTCATATCAAGGAGTACAGCAAAAAAATTGCCGATAAACAGGGTAAAGGGGCCGGTTTTGGTGTCAGACTGCAGGAGGGAGATGTCAACTGGACCGCTGTAATGAAATCACTTGATGATATTGGTTACCAGGGGTGGACCACCATTGAGCAACCCGGAGGTGATACTCCGGAGGGATTGGCAGATCTGAATAACAGGCTAAAGAACATTCATAGAAGCTAAAGAAGATACAGGCAAAAGGCGACGGGCTACAGGCTGCAGGTATCCAAATAGTTATTTTTTCCTGTTGCCTGTTCTTATGTTAAGCGAAGTTTGCAACTTCGCTTCATTTTAGGATAGTCTAAGACTATTTTTTATTAATGACGAAGTCACAGACTTCGCCAAACGTGGGGTAATACCGATTACTGATTACCGAATACCAAACCAGGAGGCCACTATCGCCCGGAATTACTTACAAACGCTATCTGCTTACTATCGGGAGACCACGATGGTACATTTATAGTTCCCTGTCCGCCGTAGAGGTAAGCAATTACCTTTGGTTCACCACCTGATGCAGGCATGATCCTGAGCATAACGCGCTTATATGAAGGATGATCGTTTGGAGCAACTTCAGGTGGAAATGAGATCATTACTATCCATTTGCCATCAGGTGACACATGCGGGAACCAGTTGTTGAACTTGTCTTTTGTAAGTTGCTCCCTTCCCTTGCCATCTGCCTTCATTCGCCATATCTGCATTGAACCTGTGTGATTGCCGTTATAATAGATATATTTTCCATCAGGGGAGTATTCGCAGCCATCAACATGCTCTCCGGGTTTGATATTGGTCAGAGCTACTTCCTTCCCACCTTTAATTGAATTCCTGTAAATATTGTAAACGTTTTTTCCATCCCTTTGTGCGACATAGACTACCTCATGGTTATTTGGAGCCCATCCGTGCCAGTATGAAGGAGTATTTTCAGTAACCATCTCAGGAGTTCCTCCTTCAATGGGGAGAACATATACCGTTGAACCACCTCCGGGCATACCTTCACGCTGATGGCTTATCGCAAGCAACTTTCCGTCGAATGATATCCCATGGTCATTATTATTCCTGTTCGCAAAACCGGTATTCAGTTTCTCAAGGGCTCCTCCCTCCACGGGAATTTTATAAAGGAGACCATCCATATTGAATAACAGCTTTTTACCATCAGGCATCCAGTTAGGAGCCTCAAACCTGTCGTTTTTTTCAAATATGACCATCCTTTTACCGTCAGTCACATTCATTGTCTCAAGCCTGCAACCAAGAAATCCCATCAAATATGGATCATAGCCTTCGGCAGCAGGTTTATCAATTCTAACATTCCATATTTTAGCCTCTTCCATCTGCTCCGGATCATGGGAACATATAAACAGACCTGCCAGAACCTCACCTGAAAGGTTTTGCATTTCATGTGAACCAATCACTTCAAAAGGCTTTCCGGGGAGTGCAGCTCTCATAGTAATTATTTTCCCGTTTCTTTCAATCTGGAGTACATTATACCACGATGAGTCAGCAAAAAACTGATACTGGGGATCCTTCATGGGAGCTCCGTAAGTGGGTCTCCATTGGAGAACCGTTAGCCCGTCACCATGAAGGGTTGCAGATATATGTGATGACTTTTCTGCAGTTGTTTCTCTGACCATCCAGCCAATTTTCCTGTGAGTATTTTTACCTTTGCCAACGAATTCAAAAGTGGCTGTAAGGATAAAATCTCCCTTAATTTTATTATAGAGGAAATTGAATTCGTCCCTCTCAAACCATATATTGTAGCCGCCTCCTTTAAGTGTATAGCTCTGATCAGCAGCATTGTATTCTGCTGATCCTTTTACCTTTGGATTGCCGATATCAGAACTATTCTTAAAAATTCCGACAGAGTTGGTTTGTGCTGAAGCCAGGCTGATAGCACCTGAAAACAAAAGAGCAAGAAATGTTTTCATAATTAGTTAATTTATTATTAATCAAAAATAATCAACTCTTTTTAAGATCAAACCAGTAAAGCAACAAATTGATTTTATTTAACAATATTTAGTTAATTGAATAATTATCAGGAATTAGTAATATTAGCTATGTTTTGCTTTGCTTGTAAGTTTACCATAATCCTCTGAGCCATTTCATGAACTCACCCCCCTGCCCCCCTCTCTGTTTCACAAAGAGGGGGGGTAACGTCCTGAATATAAGTTACTTTACCCCTCTTTACGAAGTAGAGAGGGGGATAAAGGGGGTGAGTTCGTGAGGGACAGGTCAGAATTATGTGATTGATTTGTAAATAGTAACACAGTTTAATTTTTCCATATCGATAGTCATTTTTAATTGAATAATTTTAGCATAAACAAAATAGTTTTATTTATTTTGGGATAATTATGATTAGAAGCTGAATATTCATTTGACAATTAAACTGAACCTGATTAAAAAGATAAAATTATGAACGAGATTCTTGAAAAGATAGCTCTTTGTGTCGAATTTGGAAAGATAAATAAGGTATCTCCATATCCTCCCAATATGAAAGATCAGGATGGTGCTGATGAATTGACCCGGCAGGCACTCGATGGCGGTGTCAGACCTGATGAAATTCTTGAGAACGCTTTGGTTCCGGCTATGGCTAAGGTAGGAGATAAATTTTCCAGAAAAGAGATCTACGTGCCCCAGATGCTCATGGCAGCAAAAGCTATGAACAGCGCCATGGCCCATCTGAAGCCATTCTTCCAGTCAGGCGAAACAAAACGAAAGGGCAAATTCATTGTGGGTACAGTTGCAGGTGATCTGCATGATATAGGTAAGAATCTGGTAGCCATGATGATAGAAGGTGGAGGATGGGAGGTTATTGACCTTGGAGTAGATGTTGGTACTGATAAATTCATGAGTGCCCTCGATGCAAATCCCGGTGCAGTTATCGGACTCTCAGCTCTTCTGACAACTACAATGGAAAATATGAAACAAACGGTAACTGCCATTAAGGAAAAGCATAAGCATTCAAAAATTCTAGTTGGCGGGGCACCCGTAACAATGGAGTATTGTCAGAAGATTGGGGCTGATTTTTATTCTCCTGATCCTCAGGGAGCTGTTAATTATCTCAAGGCACTTGTCTCTTAGGCTATAATTTTACATAGATATGAAGACTATACTGCGTGGTACATCCCGTGAGGTTGTTATTGATACCAGCGGACCTGTAATCATTATCGGTGAGTGCATTAATCCTACCCGACGGAAGAAGCTGGTAACAACTTTACAGTCAGGAAATTTTGATTATGTTCTGGAACTGGCAGAGAGTCAGTTAAAAGCATCGGCCGACGTACTTGATGTTAATGTGGGATTCCCGGGTGTAGATGATGTGAAACTGCTACCTGAAGCAGTACTGGCAATCAAAGCAAAATTTGATGTTCCTCTTTGTCTTGATTCTCCGAATCCCAGGGCAATAGAAGCAGCTCTTAAAGTAGCCGGAGGCAAATGCCTTATTAATTCGGTTAACGGAGAGGAAAAGTCGATGAACGCTCTGCTTCCGATTGCAAAGGAATATGGGGCTGCAATTATTGCCCTTGCCATGGATGACGAAGGAATTACACACGATCCGGAGAAGCGACTTAAAGTGGCGGAGAAGATACTTGAAAGGGCGGTAAAACTCGGAATTAAAGAGGAAGATGTAGTCGTTGATCCGCTGGCAATGGCCGTAAGCGCCGATCCACAAGCATGTCTTGTGACCCTTGAGACAATTAAACTTGTGCATCAGAAACTTGGTCTGAATATTACTCAGGGCGCCAGTAATATTTCATTTGGCCTTCCTGAAAGGGAGGTACTGAATGCCGTACATATGACCCTTTCAATACTCTACGGTCTTACTTGTCCGATTGCCAATCCCGAGAAGATAGCTGTTACAGTAAGAGCTGCTGACCTTATTCTGGGAAGGGATGATTATGCGATACGATATGTGGAGATCGCGCAGTAACAGGCATGTTTATTTATTCTTTTTAAATCATTTACTCAGTTATGTCTGGTATTAAACCAGCCCGCAGATGGCAGCCGGCATTTTATCCTTTTAAGCGGGAGAAGCTCAGCAGGAGGATTTTAGCTAAAACAGAGATCCTGATAAAAGGTCCGCTTTTTGGGTGCAGGATGTGTGGTAACTGTCTCTTGCAGGAGACTGCATTTATTTGTCCTATGGAGTGTCCGAAAGGAATGAGGAATGGCCCCTGCGGCGGGATTACACCTGAAAAGAACTGCTATATTGATGAGACACGGAAATGTGTCTGGTATGCAATATATAAGCGTGCTCTTAAAACCGGCAGGCAGGAGATGCTTCTGGAGATACTCCCTCCCCTCGATTGGGATAAGGTGGGAACGGAAACCTGGGGAGAAGTTGCACGTCAGATCAGAAAGGTTGGAACAGGAAAATTTGTAAGAAGCCTCTTCCCGCACAATAAGAAAGATAAATCAGCGATTTGGGATAGCGTATTCAAAACTATCAGGCAACCCGACTGGTGGCAGGGAGACTCGGAATACCATGCTCCCGCAAGCGATAAACCTGTTTCGAATCTGGAAAAGAAGCTGAAATCAGGTGAATTTGTTGTTGCAACTGAAGTTACGCCACCTCTGGGAGCGTCAACAGGTTCCCTTAAAAGGGATATTGAATCTGTAAGACCATTTGTTGCAGCAATCAATTTCACTGATTCTTCATATGCCCGTCCGCGCATGTCGAGCATTGCATGCAGCAAAATAGCTGTTGACCTTGGTGCCGAACCGGTGCTGCAGATTACATCACGCGATACCACCAGAAGCGGACTTCAGGGAGATGTGATCGGAATAAATGGTTTGGGTATATATAATGTTCTTTGTATTTCGGGCGACAGCCCAAGGGTAGGGCCAACACCTACAGGCTCAATGAATTTTGTCGATCTTGATTCTGTGCAGATGCTTTGGATACTCAGAAGGATGAGGGATGAAGGTACCTACCTCGACGGAAGGAAGATGAAAGAGAATCCAAAGCTATTCCTGGGTGCCGCCACTTCTCCTTTTGCATCAGATCCGGAACTTCAGGCTATAAAGGATACCAAGAAGGTGAATGCCGGTGCTCAGTTCTTCCAGACCAATCTGATATTTGAACCTGACAGGATTGATCCCTGGCTTGAGCAGCTATACAGGAGAAATATCCTTGACAAGGTTTATATTCTTATAGGTCTTGCCCCTCTTAAGAGTTATAAGGTAGCACAGTATCTCCATACAAAGGTTCCCGGAGTAAGTTTACCGGCACATATCCTTAACCGTATGGAAAAGGCTGGAGAGTCAGCTCCGGAAGAGGGAGTACAGATTGCCCTCGAGCTTATTGATGGAATCAAAAAGAAACATGGTGTACATGGCATTCACATAATGACCCTTGGCTGGGAATCGATAGTGGAACGGATTGTAACGGAAAGCGGATTATTACCATGACAAACGCAAAATTTCAATATGCCTTTAGCGACCTCGGAATAACAGTTTCGCATATCGAATCAATATTAGGATATGATGAAAACGGGGAAAGTGAAATTATTCAGTTCCTGATCGATGAGGCATTAAAAGAGGCGGAGCAATACTGTAATATAAGGGCAGAATACAGAATATATAATGAAGTAATCCTGAGTAATCCTGATAAATCGCTAACTATTAATAATATACAGTTCAATATTCAGAAGATCGTATTCAACCAGCTGAAGAAAACCGAATCAGTTGCAGTATTCGTTTGCACTGCAGGCGGGGAGATTGTGAAGAAAAGCAGGGAGGTAATGATGGAAGGCGATCCGATAAAAGGTTATATCCTTGATGTTATAGGCAGTGTGGTGGTTGATGTGGCAGCTGACCTGATGCAGGATGCGCTTGCAAAATCTGTTATACAGTCGGGACAGAAAATAACAAACAGGTATAGTCCGGGATATTGCGGTTGGAATGTAGGTGAACAGCATAAATTGTTTTATCTTATTCCTGAAAATTTTTGCGGGATCAGGTTAACTGAATCAGCATTGATGGATCCTGTAAAATCGGCAAGCGGGATTATTGGAATAGGTGAACATGTAAAATACAGCAAGTACACCTGCAGCTATTGCGATATGAAGGATTGCACCTACCGTAACCTCAAAGATGAGAAAGAAGAAAGGCGCAAAGGGAATAAATATTAATCACCTCTTTAATATCACATGAAATGATGAATTCAAAATTCAGCCTCCTTAACATTTTGATGTGCCTGGTTATTCTTTCGTTATCGATCTCTAAATCACAGGCAGACACCAGTTATTCAGACAAAGATGATATCCCGAAACTAAAAAATCCCCTATCAGTCCGGTATCTGAAATCGAATCTTCGGAAAACGATGCCGCGACTTGTTTTAAATGCTGAATCAGAAAAGTTGTTAAGAAGCAAGCTGGAAACCGATCCTGTGGTACAGAATATGTACAAAGCCATTCAGCTGAATGCAAAAACCATACAGGGAAAACCTTTTCTTGAAAGGAAATTAGAAGGTCGAAGGTTATTGGGGGTGAGCCGTGAAATGCTTTATCGCATCAATATGCTGGGGATGGTTTACAGGATAGAAAAAGATCCGAAGATCCTGAAACGTATCAACGATGAAGTAATGGCAGTTTGTAGTTTTTCGGACTGGAACCCATCGCATTACCTCGATGTGGCTGAAATGTCGATGGCAGTTGCTTTTGCACTTGACTGGACCGCCGGGAAACTGCCCAAATCCACGATTGAACTGGCACAAAACGCTCTCATCGAAAAGGGAATAAAGCCCAGCTGGCCGGATGATGAAAAAAGTCCCGGCTGGGTATCTGGCAACAATAACTGGAACCAGGTATGTAATGGAGGTATGATTGCTGCCTCTATTGCCATTGCCGAAAAGGAACCGGAATTGGCTGCCAGAACCATTAAACGGGCTCTGGACGGATTGCCTGGTTCTCTGGCTGAATATATGCCCGATGGTGTCTATCCCGAAGGATCAACCTACTGGGATTATGGCACAAGTTTTTCGGTTACAACGGCAGCCATACTAGAGAGCGCTTTTGGAAATGATTTTGGACATCTCGATTACCCGGGCTTTAAAGAGAGTGCTGTCTTCAGAGTGAAATGTAACGCTCCTTCAGGCTGGTACTATAACTTTGCTGATTGTGGTGACAGACGAAGCATGCAGGGTGATATTACACTGGCCTGGTTTGCCTCAAAAACCGGAAACAGAGTGTTTTTTGAAAAAGAACGATTTTTACAGCCTGCTGAAGAGATGGGAAAACTTTCACGTCTGGCTGGAGCAGCACTGGTATGGATTGCGCAATACCAGGAAAAAGGGGAAGAAAAAGTTCCTGCAGCCTGGAGAGGTGATGGCGCAAATCCTGTAGTCATTTTTACCGGAGGTGAAGGCGACCCTCATAAATATTATTTTGGAGGCAAAGGTGGACGTGGTACAGTCAATCATGGAAATATGGATGCAGGTTCTTTTATCTTTGAACTTGATGGTGTACGATGGTCAGTAGATCCGGGAAACCAGGATTATAATGACCTCGAAAAGACCGGCTTTGACCTGTGGGGTAATTGCCAGGACTGTCAGAGGTGGACGCTTCTCACCAAGAATAATTTTGGGCACAGTACCCTCACTGTAAACAACCAGTTACATATTGCAGATGGATTGGCAACCATTGTTGATTATAAGGATGGACCTGCACCAGAAGCAATAATTGACCTTTCTCCTGCTTTCAAAGGGCAACTGAACAGCGCACAAAGAAAGTTTGTTAAGGAAAGCGGAACTTCACTGCTTATAGAAGATATGATTGGGTCATCAGACGAAACAAAGCTGATTACATGGCAGATGCTGACTACTGCCGATGTGGAAATTGTGCGGGGAGGAGCTGTTTTAAGACAGGACGGCAAGATGCTTAAACTGGAAAACCTTTCCCATCCCGATATTATGGTTTCAGTGGTCTCCCTTTATCCTGCCCCCTTGAAACTTGATCGTCAGATTTTGAACTTAAAGCGAATTGAAATTCGCATTCCTGCCTGGACTATTGAAAAGAGTGAAGAGATAATAAAAGTAAGGTTATCAGGGGATTAATACCTTGTTATTCATTTATCTGTTTTACCTTTTTTGTACCTCTCAAATTCTTCAGCGATCTTAGCCTCTTTATGATCACCTGAATGGACCAGAACCCTGTAACGCAGATTAAGTACTGTCCCTTTTTTCATTGAGATATCTTTCCCGTTTTCAGGCCAGTACATAGGAGTTGGGGAGATGAATCCATAATCGCGGGTGAACCAGGGTGCCGGATACCATCGATTTGAAGGGTGCTGCATAATGGCCAGTCCTTCAATACCGCTGCCACGCTTACCATAGTAATCGATCCATGGTGATTGTTTCCCGAAAGTATCTTTTTCACTTCTCAATCCTTCAGCATTAATCATAGTTCCTCCCTGTTTTACCGACAGGTCAGCAGACATCCTTGCGCTGAAGAGAGAATGATTTGTTTTCAGTATGGTCACATCTGTCAGCATTTCCATTACAATGTCAAAATCGATCTGAATCATGGCTGCTGAAGGAGATGTAATTGTAATTCTACGTGTATCCTTCACCGGTGATATTGCTCCGGGCCGGCTCCATATACATTCGTCTGTTATAATGACCGTGTCTCCACCCTGTTTTATTATCCGGGCATTAACTGATATAATCCTGCCCCGCTCCAAACCTTCCTGCCACCAGTTACCGCCATTAACCAGATCGCATCCGAAAAAAAGCGAACTGTGATGGGGATATTCACCATTTCGCATTGATGTCACTGAACTGCCTGTGAGCGGACCGTTTACCGGGTAGAAGAAAGGATATTTTTCATCCTCTGAAAAGATATAGCTGGTGAAGAATTTATTATTGACAGTAATGTCAATTCTTGACCCGGTTTTAACTGCCTCAATCCCGGCAGCATCTGAATATGCCGGCAGAATTAGCAGAAATAAAGCAAGATATATAGGATTGATTCTCATTTAAAATATTTATTATTTAAGAATGTTTTTTTAGTTATAGTTCCTAAATAGCAATAATAACTGAACCTGATAATTTTCAAAACTTTAAATAATCTGTTCCGTAAGGTGAACGCTGGCTTCTTGCCAGCATTGCATTTGCTTCATTATCGTTTATAAATGTCTCTTTATCAGGATCCCAGGCGAGCTTTCTTCCGAGTTTCATAGCAATGTGGGTGACAAGGCATACTGAGCAGGCACGATGTCCTTTCTCAACTGGTGAAATAGGCTCTTTCCGCGATTTGATGCAATCCAGCCAGTTCCCATGCTGCTCTTCGCTGACATAAAGATGAATCTCATTCTCCTTAATTTTTGAGGTAAGAATAGCAGGATTGCTGGCATCGAGAGCTTTGGTGCTTTCAGATTTTGATACAGGATCAGAAGGTGATGCTGTGTATGAGCCTCTTGTGACAAAAATCCATCCTTCGGTTCCTTCATATCTTACACCATTTGGATAACCTCCGCTGGTGAGCATGGTAACCCCGTTCCTGTATCCGGCTTTTGCCATGAAATCTCCATGAACATCCCATAGTCCCGATTTCGGAAATTGAGCAACTGATTCAATTGAAACAGGGCCTGTAAGTTCTGTATCCATCCCCCAGGCAGCAGAATCAAAATGATGCTGTCCCCAGCCGGTTATCATACCGGCTCCGAACTGCTCACATCTCAGCCAACCCGGCCTGTCGGTCAGACTGTTTTGGGGGTGCACCCTAATCTCCGTATAGTAGACCTCTTCCGTTGAACCAAGCCACATATCATAGTTAAGGTTTTTTGGTACCTGCATTTCTGTTGCCTCCGGACCTGCCGGATCACCGGGAAGGCCGATTTTTACATATTCAAGTTTTCCTATCCTGCCATTCCTGACAAGCTCGGCAGCAATCCTGAACTGTGGCATAGATCGTTGCTGTGTTCCAACCTGCAGGATCACTTTCTTTCTGCTTATCACATCACTCAGCACCCTTCCTTCCTTTATTGTAAGAGAAGTCGGTTTCTGCAAATAGATGTTCTTCCCGGCCAGAGCTGCCTCTATTGCAGGCTGGGCGTGCCAGTGGTCAGGAGTTGAGATAATAACTGCGTCAATGTCAGGATCCTGGAGCATTTTATGGTAGTCATCGTATATTTTTGCATTCACGTAATTGGCTTTCCCGGTTTTTTTTGCATAGAAGTCGTCTATATATTTTTTACCCAGAGCAGCCCTTTTTGAATCAAGGTCTGATACAGCTACGACTCTTGCAATATCGTACTTCATAGTTTCAGGCAGATCGTGTGTGAAAGCGATCCGACCGAATCCTATCTGGCCGATGTTGATCTTTTCACCAGGAGCATTCTTCCCGAAAACACTTGACGGTACAATAGTTGGAAATCCGCTGAACAGAGCAGATGACATCAGTGTCGCCTTAAACGAACTGCCGATAAACTTCCTTCTTGAAATTGTTGATTTTCTCATTTTGATAATATAATAAGAGAGTGGAATTTACGAAAAATATTTAAAAGAATCAGTAAGCAGAAATGATGGTCAGTTTTCGTATATTTGACTCTGTGTCACTCTGGGGCCGTTGAAAAAGACCTTTTTAACCGCAAAGTACACAAAGCAGGCGCAAAGCACACAAAGATAAAACACTATATTTCAGCTCTTTGCGATCTTAGCGTATTCCGAGTACTCGGGATAGCGACCTTTGCGGTTAATGGATTTCCACTTTTTCAACAGCCCTTGAGATCCACAGAGGGAAACAAATACTTTCTATATGCTATTATTGGGAATCGATCTGGGAAGCTCTTCTGTTAAGGCTTCAGTAATTGACGGTGAAACTGGAAAATGCCTTGCAACTGCATATTCTCCGTCTGATGAAATGAAGATAATTGCCCTTAATCCAGGCTGGGCAGAACAGGATACTGAAGTATGGTGGAAAAACCTTAAGAGTGCAGTAATCGGCTGTACAGCAAAGCTTGGCAGTAAGGCCAGAGATATTGGTGCAATAGGGATATCTTACCAGATGCATGGACTTGTTGCAGTTGATTCCAATAATAAGGTACTGCGTCCTTCAATCATCTGGTGCGACAGCAGGGCCGTAGGATTTGGTGAATCGGCCATGAAATCGCTTGGCAGGGAATTTTGTCTGGCTCATCTTTTAAATTCTCCGGGCAATTTTACAGCTTCAAAGCTGGCCTGGGTAAAAGAAAATGAACCGGAGGTTTTCAGAAAGATACACAAGATCATGCTCCCCGGCGATTTTGCTGCAATGAGGATGACCGGTGAAATAAGCACTTCATTTACTGGACTTTCAGAAGGTATTTTCTGGGATTTCGCTGAAAAGAGTGTCTCTGAAGCTCTGATGAAGTATTATGGATTTAATTCCGGAATATTGCCAGTTGCAAATTCTTCATTTTCAGTACAGGGCAGACTTTTGAAGTCAGTTGCTTCCGAACTATGCCTGCCTGAAGGGATCCCGGTTTCATACAGGGCCGGCGATCAGCCTAATAATGCTCTTTCCCTCAATGTCCTTAATCCCGGAGAGGTGGCCGCAACTGCAGGTACATCCGGAGTAATTTATGGTGTAACTGACATTGCAAAATTTGATCCTTATTCAAGGGTGAATACTTTCCTGCATGTAAATCATACAGAAAATGCTACACGACTTGGTGTGCTTTTATGCATCAATGGTACCGGCATTCTTAATTCATGGCTCAGACGCAACACTGGCGGAACACTTTCTTATGTTGAGATGAACTTAATGGCTGCAGAAACTGCACCCGGTTCTGACGGACTTACCATTTTGCCATTTGGCAACGGAGCAGAGAGAATGCTGGAAAACAAAGAAGCAGGAGCAGAGATTTCGGGACTGGATTTTAACCGGCATACGAGAGCTCATATTTTCCGAGCTGCCCAGGAGGGTATCGCGTTTTCATTCAGGTATGGACTCGATATAATGAAGGAAACCGGTATCGATCCACAGGTAATCAGAGCCGGGGAGGCTAACATGTTCCTGAGCAAGATCTTCCGCGAAGCTCTTTCGACAATTACCGGCTCGGTGATTCACCTTTATAATACCGACGGATCCATTGGCGCTGCCCGTGGTGCAGGGATAGGATGCGGGTACTATAAGTCTGACAAGAAGGCATTCAGAGGGCTTGATGCAGTGGGAGTTACGGAACCTGATATGTCAAAATTACCTGAGTATGAAAAGGCATATGACAGGTGGAAAAACAGGCTTGAAACATTAAATAATTAAACTTGAACATATGATCTACAAAGGAAAAAATGAGGCATACCCGGGTATAGGAAAGATAAAATTTGAAGGTAGCAAGTCAAAAAATCCGCTTGCATTCAGATGGTATAATCCTGATCAGGTGGTGTCGGGAAAAAAGATGAAGGATCACCTTCGTTTTGCTGTTGCCTACTGGCATTCGTTCTGCGGTGATGGCACAGATCCTTTCGGCAATGCTACCCGTATCTATCCATGGAAGGATGCAAAGGGGGATGATAAAACGAAGCAGCGACTCGATGCTGCATTTGAGTTCATAACCAAGCTGGGTGCAGGATTTTACTGTTTCCATGATACTGACATTGTGGGTGACGGATCGGTATTCGAGATCGGGAAAAAACTGGAGAAGATAATTCCGGTAATGAAGAAAATGCAGGAGCAGACCGGTGTTAAACTATTATGGGGAACAGCCAATCTCTTTTCCAATCCAAGGTACATGAACGGGGCAGCTACGAATCCCGATTTTGCAGTTGTTGCCAACGTAGCTGTTCAGTTGAAGAATGCAATTGCAGCCACTGTTGCCCTTGAGGGTCAGAATTATGTTTTCTGGGGTGGTCGGGAAGGATATATGAGCCTTCACAATACCGATATGAAACGTGAACTTGAACATATGGGAATGATGCTCTCAATGGCACGTGACTATGGAAGACAAATCGGATTTAAAGGAACATTCCTTGTTGAACCAAAACCGATGGAACCTTCAAAACACCAGTATGACTATGATGTAGCCACAATAATCGGATTCCTTCGCCAGCATGGCCTGGATAAAGATTTCAAACTGAATATTGAGGTAAACCATGCTACTCTTGCCGGGCATAGCTTCCAGCACGAGTTACAGGTTGCCGCTGATGCCGGGTTACTGGGAAGTATTGATGCCAACAAGGGCGACTACCAGAACGGATGGGATACAGATGAGTTCCCAACAAATATTTATGAGATCACTGAAGCAATGATGGTTATCCTGCAGTCAGGGGGCTTCACTAACGGCGGTATCAACTTTGATGCAAAGATAAGGCGCAATTCAACTGATGTTGAGGATATATTCATTGCCCATATCAGCGGAATGGATACCTTTGCAAAGGGGTTACTTGTGGCGGATAAGATATTGAAAGAGAGTGATTATCTTAAAATAAAAAAGAGCAGGTATGCGTCGTTTGATAAAGGCAAGGGAAAAGATTTCGAGAAAGGCAAACTTACCCTTGAGATGCTTTCCTCAATAGCTTCAGATCTTGGCGAACCAGTGATAAAAAGCGGGAAGCAGGAGCTTCTTGAACAGATGATAAATATGTATTTAGTATAATATTGATTATGAAAAAATCACAGATCGTTATTGAGCAAAAAAGCAAATACGGTTTTGAGAAAACCGTACAGATACTTACTGAAAATGCTGAAAAAAGAGAATGGAAAGTACCATTCGTACATGATCTTCAGCAGTCACTGGCCAAATCGGGAAAGAGTGTAAAACCGGTTAAGGTGATAGAGATTTGCAAACCTCAGTATTCAGGAAAAATGCTGGAGCTGAATGATGAGCGGATAATCTCTGTTATGATGCCCTGCCGTATCTCAGTTTATGAGAAAAACGACGGAGCAACCTACGTCAGCCTGATCAATGCAGGAGAGATGACAACAACTCTTCCTTCCAACATAGCTGCGGTTATGAAAGAGGCATCTGATGAAACACTTGATATTGTAAAATCTGTTGTTTAGGGTTTAAATCTGCGAAAATCTGCGTAATCAGAGGGAGCTTTTATGAATTTCCCGCAGATAGCGCAGATTATCGCTGATCGTTCAGGAAAGAATCTTTTGTATTGAGGACTTTTCTATTTCTGTCAGTGAGTCCATCTGCTGAAGGGCTTTGTTTATTTTTGTCTTGAAATTCCAGCATGTCATCTGCCTGAGTGACAAACGTCTTGCCAGTTCATATGAGGAGAGATCCTCTTTCCCCTTACATACATTGTAAGCTATATAGAATGCCTTGCTGACCGGGAATTTGCAGTTATGGAATATAGTACCGGCAGCTGCTGATTCCTCGGTCTTACACTTGGTACATCTCCTTGAATGTGGCGATTTCCCTGGGCAGTAATTTGTGTTACCGCACTTCCGGCATTTATAACCATCCTCCCATTTTAGCTCAGACAGGAACTGATAACACTTATCATCGCTGACAAATAGTTCCTGAAGTTGCTCCGGAGTAAGTTCTTTTTTAAAAAGAGGGCCCATTATAAAATATAGTAAGATTCAAAGTTACAAAGATACAAAAAATAGTGATACTAAAAAGATTTAGGTGATACTATTGCGATTTACAAAATTTTCAATTATCTTTGCGCTGTTAATTTGGTGACCAGCAGCCCATGTTCAAGGATAGGCAGGTAAGGTAAATTATGGAATACAAAGAGATAAATAGCAGATACAGCGAATTGGCAGAGTCATCATGCTGCCTTTCATGCGGAGGAGCAATAAATTATTCGGAACCACTTCCGGGGGAAGTATGTGTTGATCTTGGCAGCGGCAGGGGTACAGATGTTATACGACTTGCTGAGAAAGTGGGCGAAGAAGGTTTTGTTTACGGGATCGATATATCTGAAGGTATGATAAGGAAGGCTGTCAGCACAGCAGAGCGCCTGGGAGCTAAAAATGTCAGATTTATACAGAGTCCTCTTGAGAAGCTGAATCTTGATGATAAGGTAGCCGATCTTGTAATCTCGAACTGTACTATAAACCATGCTGCTGATAAGCAGGTAGTCTGGAATGAGATATTCCGAATATTGAAAAAGGGTGGAAGGTTTGTAGTGAGCGACATATATTCTTCGGAACCGGTACCGGAAGAATACAGGAATGATCCGGTGGCGGTATCGGAGTGCTGGGCTGGTTCAGTCACACGTACCGAATATCTTGAGCAGCTTAAGAACGCAGGCTTCACAGACATAAGGATCATTGAAGAGTCCAAGCCTTATGTCAAGGGGAAAATAATGGTTTCAAGCTGGTCAATTGCCGGTGTCAGAGCATCATGCAAATGCAATTGCTGAGAAAAGTAATAACAGATAATTTATTATATTATGAAAAAGAAAATCTTATTGTCAGTACTGGTTTCTTCCATGTTTTTCATAAATTGTAGGTCGGAAAATCCGGCTGTTGCAGTTTCAAAAGGAGACGGAGCGAGTTCGGTTGTAATACTTACAAATGATTCGTTCAAGAAGCTGGTTTTCAATTATGAACTGAATAAAGAGTGGAAATATGAAGGCGACATTCCTGCCATAATTGACTTTTATGCCGACTGGTGTGCTCCATGTCGTCAGCTTTCACCTCTTGTTGAAGAAATCGCAAAGGAGTACAAAGGAAAAATTGTGGTTTATAAGGTGGATACAGAAAAAGAAAAGGCTCTTTCGCAAAGTATGGGCATAACAGGGTTACCCACTCTGTTATTCATTCCTGCTGAAGGACAACCCCGCTTATCAATGGGGGCATTGCCAAAAGAGAGCCTCGTTAAAGCTGTAAATGAGATACTTCTTGTTAAATAAGTAAAATAATATGAAAAGCGTAATCAAAAAGAAGGCGAAAAAGAGTAATGTGAAAATTGCACAGTGCTGTGCAAAAACATCAAAGACAGTTGCCGGCTGTCATGATTAATCATTAATGATTTACTCGAGATACAATATTTTTTCCAGGATAAAGGATTCAGAGAATTATTTCATTCTGAACCTGCTTACAGGCAATGCAGATATTCTGAGTCCTGATGAGGCAAAAAAGGTTGAAACTTTAAAAAATGGTTCAACGGCTGAGTCCGAAGAATTTGCCGGAGAGTTGTCGGCAAAAGGATATCTGACTGAAGAAGCAGCAGAAATTCAGCTTTATCGCAACAGGTATCTCGACTTCATCGATTCTCGCGATGAGGATGAAATCCAGATTTTCTTTGTAACCAATTACAGTTGCAATTTCGCATGCTCTTACTGTTACCAGGATCAATACAATAATCCTCAGTTTGAGCTAAGCAATGAGATAATTGATGCTTTCTTTAGTTATGTAAATGAGAAATTCTCAGGAAGGAAGAAGTATATAACTGTATTTGGAGGAGAACCTCTATTGGTCAGTCCCAGGCAGAAAAAACTGATTTCCAGGATCATTGAAAAATCAAACCTGTCAGGACTTGAATTAAGCTTCGTTACAAATGGCTATTTCCTTGAAGAGTATTGCGATATACTTGCCAAAGGAAGAATCAGGGAGGTACAGGTCACACTCGATGGTACCGAAATGGTACACAATTCAAGACGTTTTCTTAAAGGAGGAAATGGGACATTCAGTAAAATAGTCAAAGGGATTGATGCCTGCCTTGAAAAAGGATTTAATATCAACCTCAGAATGGTGGTCGATAAGGACAATATTCAGGATCTTCCTGAGCTGGCACTCTTTGCCATAGAGAAAGGATGGACCAGAAATCCCCTTTTCAAAACACAGATTGGCAGGAATTATGAACTGCATCATTGTCAGTCTGTGCCCGACAAACTCTTCGACAGGATATCTCTTTATGAGAATATTTATAAGCTGGTAAAGGAACATCCTTATATTACCGGATTCTACAAACCGGCTTATTCAGTTTCGAAATTTCTTTCTGAGAATGGAGAGCTGCCTGATCCATTGTTCGATTCATGTCCTGCTTGTAAGACAGAATGGGCTTTTGATTATACAGGCAATATCTATTCATGTACTGCAACAGCAGGAAAAACAGAGGAGTCTCTTGGTACATTTTATCCATCTGCAGTACTCAGTGAGGATATTGTTCAGGAGTGGGAGGGAAGAGATGTTACTGCAATTGCTGATTGCAAGACATGTTCAGTTCAGCTGGCTTGCGGAGGAGGATGCGGATCAGTCGCCAAAAACAGAACAGGTAGTATATGTTCTCCCGATTGCCGGCCGATAAAAGAACTTATGGAGCTGGGTTTTGCGGCTTATATGAAAGAATTGGAATAAATGCCAAATAATAATTGATTTTCTGAGCTCTGTCTGCTAACTTTTAGAATGAAAATAATGACTTATTAAGAATATAATTTGATATGAAAGAGATTAATGCATCACAGTTTGAATCAGAAGTACTGAAAGGAGGAAAAGTTATCCTTGACTTCTATTCTACAGAATGCCCCCCCTGTGAAGCGCTGGCTTCGAAGTTTGAGAACCTGGCCGGCTTGTACGGAAAGGATATTAAGTTCCTTAAGATATTCCGGCAGCAGAACCGTGAGCTGGCTGATAAGCTTGGAGTGAAATCATCCCCCACGCTGCTGTTTTTTGACAATGGAAAAGAGATTGCCGGCAAACTTGCCGGAGGCATTAAACGGGGTGAAATAATCCACAACCTCGACAGCATGCTGACCCATGAGAGAGTAAAGGAGATTAAGTCCAAAATTAAGCCATCGGTTTCTGAGTTTGATGTCATAATTCTTGGAGCAGGACCGGGAGGGCTTACAGCCGGTTTGTACCTCTGCCAGTCAAAGATCAATACTGTTCTTATCGATCCTTCGCTTCCGGGGGGGCACGTTTCCACAACACATGAAGTTTCAAATTATCCGGGTTTCATTGAACCCCAGGCAGGATACATGCTTTCACATAACATGAGTGAGCAGACAAAGATGTGCGGAACAGTTTACAAGGTTGCAGTTGATATCACTAGTGTCGATCTCGATAAAAAGGAGGTTGTAATTGATGAGTATGAAACTGTAAAGGCAAAAAGGATTATTGTAGCTACAGGAACCACTCCAAATCTTACGGGTGCACCCGGTGAAAAAGAACTTAAAGGGAAGGGCATATCCTACTGTGCAACATGTGACGGCAAATATATGGATGGCAAAGAGGTTGTTGTTATTGGCGGAGGTAATTCGGCAGTTGAGGAATCAGATTATCTGACCCGTTTTACGACTAAACTGACAATCATCCATCAGTTTGATAAGCTGACAGCGAATAAGAAAGCACAGGATAAAATCTTCAATAATCCTAAGGTTAGCATCCTCTTTGAGAATGAGCCGCGATCATTCACACGTGAAGGGGATAAAATTGTCGTCGAAATTGAGAATGTCAAAACAAAAGTGCGTCAGAAGCTGTTTAGTGATGGAGTTTTCATTTTTATTGGTATGAAACCGAATATTCAGCTTTTCAAAGATAAGCTTGAACTAGACAACTGGGGTTATATAAAGACTGATGACGAAATGCGAACCAGTGTGCCGGGAGTTTATGCAGTAGGTGATGTTATCAGCAAGAAATACAGGCAGATTACCACTGCAGTTGCCGATGGTACAATAGCAGCTATGGCAATCGCAAAAGAGATTGATTAAAATAAAAAAAGGCCGGTTGATTCCGGCTTTTTAAGTTTTATTCCTGGTTAATTGTGATTGCATTGATTTCCTTCTCCATGGTTGCATCCGCATTGATGACTGTCTTTACTCATACCAGCGATTTCAATCACATGATGTGAGGCATGATGATGTCCATGTCGATGCTCATGGTGATGCTGGGGCTGCGGCTGATGCTTATTACAGCTGCTCCCCTTGTCTTCCACCAATCCTGAAAGGTAGAGTTTAACTACTTCGGTGGCATCTCCTGAACATCCCCGTATAACATTTATTCCGCTTTTATTAAAAGCACTTGTTGAGCCACCGCCAATACCCGCTGCGAGCATTACAGTAACACCATCAGATGCCAGAACAGCTGCAATATCCGTATTGCAGCCACAACCGCCGGGAGATTTCATCTTTGTAATTCCCTCTATCTCTTTCTTATCCGAGACAGTGAATACATTATACGATTCACACTGGCCTATATGGGCCTCTATCTTGTTCTCTTTTGAAACGGGTACAGCAATTTTCATATATCTAATTTTTTGAGGTTATAATATCAAATACAGGAGGATTCAACTTCCATATTCTTTTTTTTAAAAAAATGTGTTGACTCAAATATGAATCAACACATACTATAAACAATTAATATCACTTTTTGTTTTACGAATTCCGATCAGGATTCGTTTAATCCTGTTACCATGTCCTTTTTTTCATAAACTCATCAAGTTCAGCCCTTGTCATTTTACCAAGCGATGGATTATTTCCCAGCCATTTAAGAAAATCTTCTTTGATCTCATTGGTCCATTCAGCATCAATTTGTCCTGCTGTATATTTGCCCTCTTTAAGCACTGTTTTGCTGTATTTGTCTCTGAGTGTAATGAATTCTGCAGTTGCAATTACTTTTTCAGCCATATGAGCCGGGATAAACAAAACACCCTCCCTGTCTGTAAGAACCAGGTCGCCCGGTAAAACTATTGCACCGCCTATGCGGGTTGGGGTATTTAATCCGCTCAGAACCACATCTACAAGGAATGAAGGATGGAAATCGCGCACATAAGCATTGAATCCTTCGATCTTTTCAAGACCTGTCAGATCCCTTGCTGCAGCATCAAATATTACCCCGTTACCTGTTTTAGCAAAGATTGATGTACCAAGATTATCCCCGATCATTGTTCCCCCGTTTATTTTTCCAAAGCAGCTGGCTACATAAACATCACCTTTCTGCAGAACAGAGATTGGCCATGCATTTGTGGCGCCGATGAAACCGTTTTTCCATCCTCTCTCCTTTATGTTTTTTTCAAGGTCAGGACGACTGGGGATGAAAGTTGCTGTAACTGCCCTGCCAATAACCGGCACATTGTTATGTATCATATTCCAGTTACCTTCAAACTGGCATTTATATCCTTCATTATTAAGGATCTGCCAGGCTTCTTCAATGCCTATATTCCTTGCCCTTGCAATAAGTTCATCTGAAATTTTCGGCCGACCGTCGGGGAAACGCTCACCTTTCCATTCGGAGGTGAGAAATACCATTTCTTCTTTTGTAATTGTCTGAGCTGAAGCAGAATAGAAGAAAGTAAAAAATAGAAATGCCAATAAAAATACTGATAGTCTTTTCATAATTTCGCTTGTTTTTAATCTTACAGCAAATATAATCTTAATACTGAGACATGATAAAACACCTGGTTAATTATGATTGCACTGATGTCCATGTTCGTGACCATGGTGTGACTCATGCTGCCGGGGAGCCTGATTGCAGGAAGTAATCAGTAAAAGAATTGCGAATAATAATGCCAGATTTTTCATATTTAAAAAGTCTGGTTACACAGCATTTTGTAATAAATGCAATAATCAGCAAGGGTACAGATTTTGAATTGTTTTATTCTTCTGCATCAGTGATTATTCCAAAAGGTATTTTTATACTTAATGCAATGTTCCTTCCCGGATTATACAGGTTTACTTCCTTCAGCGTTGACAGATGGTCTGTGTATTTTCTGTCAAACAGATTATTGACACTGATAATTAATGACATATACTGATTCTTAATTTTAATATTTCCACCAAAACTCAGGTCCAGAAGTGTGTAAGCATCTGTTGCTGTTTCGTCAGGTGCCGGATTGTTCTGTGTGAACGAGGTAGTTGTATTAAATGCCAGAAAAGATTCATGAAGGAAGAGTAAATTTTCTCTTTCTGCCCTGATCTCAAATAGCAGGTTATGGGCAGGCACAAAAGGCAGAAAATCACCATTTTCCTGCTTCCCGATAACTGATGAGAATGTTAATTGTGAATGGATCCAACTTATTTGCTGAGGATGAAAATGAAGAACGGCTTCCCCTCCGAACAGGGTTGAATTTGCCTGTTTATACCTGTATATATTCATCCCGGAATTTGTTGTATCGCCTGTTGGTGCGATGAATATGTAGTTATTTATCCTGTTATAAAAGCCTGCAAGATCAAAAATGAAATTGTCGATATGGTAATGAATGCTCATATCCAGCTCATACGAATTCTCCGGAACAAGGTATGCATCGCCAAGTTCATACCTTAGTTCGTGCGGACCGTTGGAAGTAAGTTCAGCGAGGTTTGGGGTCCTGTATGCTGCAGCAGAATTTAGTCTGAAAAGAAGCTGCTCGCTATAATTATAAGTAGCACCTGCAGAACCGCTGAAACTGCCATAATATTTGTCCAGCGGAGCCCGGTATGTTTCCATATCTGAAGGTGAACCTACAGCAGAAGCAGATATTGACTTGTTATCGTAGCGGATGCCTGTCTGAACTTTCAGTTTATTAAAGAAAGTGGATTGAAGCAATCCAAATGCAGAATAGTTGTTGGTTTTTGCATCAGGCAACAGTATTGTTTCGCGGTTATCAATATTCTTGTTGTCCTGATTATAGCCCTGGAATCCAATAAAGTATTCTGAGTTCTCTTTTGATGGAAGATGAAGAATGGTTTCATATGTCAGAGTAGACAGACGCATTTGAATTTCAACCACATTGAGCTCCCCAAAATGGATAAGTTCAGTATTCTGGTAAGCTGCATTTATGTCAATTTTAGAATTGCCTAAGAAAATTTTATTTTGAAATGAGGTCATGTGAGTCGTAAATTCCTGGTACCATATTTTATTTTTTCTCCCTCTTTCGCTTATCTCTTCAATAGCCTCATCCTCAACAAGCCCAAGCTTCTGGTTATTGTAATCATAGAACAGTTTTGAGATCCCTGTTTTACCGGTGTGCCCCGCATTTAACTTCATGGATGATTCGTTAAAGCGTGAATTTGGAACGAAATCGCCACCTCCCTGCATAAAATCAGAATTTGATTTCTGCCCGGCTCTGATTCCTCCGAAAAATTTCTTTGATGCCCCTTTTATCCCTAAATTATTAGTGATTCCAAGCGTATTTGAAAAAAGCTGCAGATTGTAATCTCCGGTGATGGTGCCTACCGAAGCAGGTTTCTCTTTTATAAAGTTTAAAACTCCGCCTATTGCATCCGAGCCATAAAGCAAAGAAGCAGGCCCTTTGATGATCTCGACATTCCCGATACCGAATTCATCTATTCCAAGTGGGTGGTGACTTGAATACTGGTAGTTTTCATAGCGAACGCCATTGTTTAAAACAAGTATATCATTCATTGACAGCCCCCTGATAACAGGCTTTGATACACCGCTACCCTTTGAGATCATACTTACTCCCGGAACCTTAGTCAATACTTCGGTAAAATTAGGCGTGGTTTTTATATTAACCGGATTAAGCCTGAGGACATCAACCTTTACGGCATTCCCATGCTGAGTGGAATTATAGCCTCCCGAAATAATTATTTCTCCAGCTTCGACTGTTGTATGAATAAGTTGTATGTTTAATTCCGCATTTGAATTGTTCAGCTCAACGGTTTCAATCCGGTTAATGTATCCGACAAAGGAGAACTGTACTTTTATTTTTCCATCAGGCAGATCAGAGATCCTGAAATGTCCGTTATGATCACTTGAAGTGCCTTTATTGAGATCAGGAATGTATATTGTAGCTCCGGGTAATGGTTGATTATTCTCATCAGTTACTCTTCCGGTAATTATATTTTGTGCACAAAGGATGTTACTCAATAACATCAAAGTACAAATGACAGTTAACTTCTTCATTTGTTTCAGATTGAATGGAAAATGTAGATCAGGTTGAGTTCTAAAAGCCTGATATCCTTAAACTTTCTCGTCATATTGTTCCTAACAAAGTTACGATTAAGAATCCGGACGAAATCATTTAGGATACAGGAAATGATTTTAAATAATAGTCAATCTTATCTGAGCATATTCCCGAGCCTGATGCCAAAATAAATGGTGCGTGGCGACATGGGTCCATATATGTAAGAGGGATCTCTGTCTATACCTGAATCAAAATCTGACTGATAGGAATTAAAGATATTTTTTATTCCTGTAAAGAATTGAAGAGTAGCGCCATTAAGTTTAATATTATAGTGGATTTTGCTGCCAAGATCAAAAAACGGATCAGATTCTCTTAATTCCCCTGTTTCAGGGTCTGTCTCCGGGCCGAAATAAGGTACTGACATTCTGCCTGTATAAGTTCCTGTAACAGAAAGACATATATTTTCAACGAAATCCCAGTCCATGTTAAAGTAACCATAATCGGAAGGTGTTCGGAAGAACTCTCTTGTGTTAAATTCCTGCTCGACATCATATTTGCTGGACTGGATAGTAAAACCTGAAGTAAATGAAAATTCTCTCAGTGGTTTAAGTTTGAGCTCAATGTTGACGCCTTTAACCACAGCCCCGTCTTCTGCATTCATTCTGGTATATAAGACTTTGCCATCCTCATCAGGAACTCCAATCTCATTTACAAATGGATCATCCAGCCGTGTATAAAAACCTTCTATCAGAAGTCCGGTTGAAACAGTCCCGATAAGTTTATTAAAATCAAAGGAAGTCATTATACTATGACTGGTTTCCTGTTTAAGGTCAGGGTCATTTACATTGATAACCTGCCGCGAGCCTGATGTCTCAATATGCAGGTCCTCATCAAAAATTTGCGGAGCCCTGTATCCCTGCGAATAACTTAATCGGGCCTGTAGTGAAGAGAGAGCTTCATACATAAGACTTATTCGCGGACTGAAGATATTTCCTGTCTTTGCTTCATTGTTTTTTGCATTATCTGTAATCTTATAATGATCCAAACGGCCTCCCAGCCCAAACTTAAACCGGTTCAACTTAAGATCATACTGTAAGAAGCCACCGGTAGTAACAGATGACTGGTCGGAGATTAAAGTATTGTCAGTGTGGGGGACACTTACAATAGAGTCATTAACTATAACGGCATTATCATAGTCAGGATAACCAGGTTTTTCATCCTTAAGAAATCCTCCTGTATTTTCAAATCCGGCAATTAGTGAAGAGTTACCCATGAAAACTTTATATTGTATCCCTGTGTTGATTGTGAGGTCTTCAGATCTGCCATAATCTTTAAGTGACCGGTTGGCCCCATAATAAGAGTCACGCATCAGATGCTGAGCAGAAGCGAATAATGTAAATAAATCATAATCCCTGAGGTACTGTTCATAGGTAATAGCCCCAGTCTTAATATCATGTTTTACAGCTTCCGCTACGTCTCTTTCATGTAATGGATATTCCTGTCTGTTACCACCGTTTCGTTCCTCTTTAATATTGAAAAAGTCGATGGCTACCTTACTTCTTAAACCGAATCTGTGAAAAAGCCGTGTTCCGATCGTAAGATTACTCATGGGTGCGATCTCGGAATATGTATCATTATTCGCATCAAACATTTTTCTTTCACGGGTAAACCCATAAAGGGAAATACCGGTCTTGCTGTCATCTGAAATAAGAGATGTATTCATGTTAATACTGTAATCTGGTGCCATACCGCCAGACTCATCGATCCCGATACCTGTCAGGCTTGTATTAAAACCTGCTTCGTAAGAGTTTGATACCGACTCTTTCAATATAATATTAATTACCCCTGCTATTGCATTACTGCCATAGAGAGCTGAGCCTCCACCCCTTACAACTTCAATCCTCTCTATCATATTTGTCGGAATAAGTTCCAGGCCATAAACTCCGGCCAGACCACTAAAAACAGGACGGCTGTTGATCAGTATCTGAGAATATGGTCCTTCCATGCCATTCATTCTTACCTGTGAAAATCCACAGTTCTGGCAGTTATTCTCAATCCTTAGCCCCGGCGAGAAGGATAATCCTTCAATTAATGTCACTGATTGAGTTGAAGAAAACAGTTTTGGAGAGATTGTATTAACAATGGTTACCGATTCTGTTCTCTTCATTTCACTTCTGTCGGCTGTAATAACTACCTCTTCCAGTCCAAGCACATCAGGCTCAAGTTCAAACTTAATCTCGACTGTTTCTCCGGTTTTTATGTTCACCTCTTTTTCAGAAGGTTTGAATCCTATGCACTGAGCCTTGATAGTATGTTTTCCCGGAGGGAGGTTTATAAGTTGAAAATGGCCTGTTTCATCAGTGCTTACACCCATTGTTGTTCCTATTATACTGACAGTAGAAAAGGGAATATGAGTTCCCTGGCTGACTACATGGCCAATGATATTTGCATCAGTTTTCTTTTGTGCCAGGAGAGGAGATATGGATAGTATAGTAATAAGTATAAATATAAATGGTTTATTCATGGCGTTTATTAATCATAAATGCAGCTCTGATAATGTTTTTCAGCCTGATGAGTTTAATAAAATATAGATTATTGACCCTGTTAACTGAGAAGACTAAGCAAGGCAGACGGGAGGAGCTCTGAGGGGATTTGAGTTTACGATATCGGATTCCGACCAGGCATTATTGCAGGTTTTGAAGATATACTCTGTGGCAAATTCATCAGGATTGGTAATACAACTACATGATCCGGATACACAGGATTGCACTTCCGATATCAGCTGAATGAGCATCAATCCGTTACTGTTATGTTGATGACCTGACTGTGATGATCCTGATCCGTTTTTATAAGGATGTGAATGAACAATAGTTACTCCGTTAACTATATGGTAATGAGTGAACAGAGTAATACTGCCGTAATATCCTAAGAAAAGGATAAGGAAGAAAATTTTTGGAATGTATCTTTTGATTTCTTTCAACTTATGTCTGTCCTTTAAACCCGGCCCAAATATAATGATTTTTAAATGTGTTAAGCAAATAACATTTGATAGAATCCCTTTTTAAAGTTTAATAACTGCTGTTTTGTATTATTCAGTAATGTCCCAGATCGCGGCAGCTCTTTCCAGCTCAATTAATGCTGATGTATATTCATACAGAGATTCTATGTGGCTGGTTCTGAGATCGGTATACAGCCTCCTGGCATTCAGGACATCAACCAGCCCGCTTTCACCAGCCTGGTAAGCATGCAGGCGCCCCCTGAGTATCTTTTCAGCATTATCTGTAAGCTGCTGGCTGAATGATTCAACCTTGTTCTTAGCAGCCACGTAGTTGTTAAATGCCTGAACAACCTCGGAGAATATCTGTAATTCTACTTCTCTGGAGTTTATGATGTTCTGTGATATTACATATTCCGCAGCATTCACGGATCCTTTATTCAGGCTCGAAAATTTTAAGGGGATCGTAAGTCCTGCATTGATTGAATTATGGGCCGGTGCAGGTGCAATTTCATTCTTAACTATTGAATTATAGGAATACCCGGCTTCGATATTGAATTCAAATGCACGGTCAGCCTTCAGGAGGCGAAGAGATTTTTCGGACAGCTCCCTGTTTTTTGCGGCTATCAGTATGTCGCTTCTCGATTCCATTGCAGTATTCAGCAACTCAGAAAGCAAAAACTCCTTCTGCTGCAACGGGAAATCACCTGACGGATCAAAAAGTGTGTCGTTCAATATTTTACCCTGAAGCATAACAAGGCTGGCAAGAGAATTATTCAATTCAGCCCGGCTCTGCAAAACATTATGGAACTGCAAACTAGCCTCAAGTGCTGTCTGAATGGCATCCAGCTCCGTTGCTTCGCCTGTCTTTAGCCTGATACTATCAGCTCTGGCCATGTTCTTTAACTGTTCATAGGTGTCATTTTGCAGTTTGCTGATCTGCCTGTTCCTGACGGCAGTGAAGTAACTTTTAGCCGCATCGGCCCTGAGGTTTTTGAAGTATAATTCAAGTATTAGCTTTGAGAGATCGAGCTGTGTTCCGGCTAATTCAATACCTGCTTTGCGACTGTTACCAAGGTTTATGGGATAACTTAATCCTGCATCATAGGATTGTCCCATCAGCATAGTTTTATCTTCATTGTTGGTATAGGCAAGTGATATCTCCGGATCGGGGAACACTTTTGCAGCCTGCTGTTCTGCTTCTGCAATACTGACATTAAATTGTGCTGCAATGTAGCCAAGATTTCCTTTTGTAACATTCAGCATGTACTCATTCAGCGATAGAGGTATTATCCTGTACTCTGGTCTCCCCTGCGAACAGGAATTCTGTGAAATAAGGGCAGAAGACAAATAAACCAGCATTAAGATCAATCCACGTCTGTTCATCTCTTTTAATGATTATTATTCAACAGTTGGTTTTCTTCTTTCATACCATTTTTCAAGCATGTAATAGAGTGCCGGAAGAGCATATAGTGTTATTAAAGTCCCAAAAGCAAGGCCATATACAATTACTGTTGCCAGTGGACGCTGAACATCCGATCCTATGTTTGTGGAGAGTGAGGCCGGAACAAGTCCCAGGATAGCAACAGCGGAAGTTATAAGAATCTGGCGGAATCGGTGAGCCGATCCTTTTATAACTGCCTCTTTGAGCACCTCACCTTCATTCCGGAGATGGTTAATATGTGAGATCATTAATACTCCGTTCATGATGAAAATACCGAATAGCGCTATAAATCCGACTGCAGATGAAACATTGAAGGTCATTCCTGTAATATTCAAGGCGATCATTCCACCGAAGACCGGGAGTGGTAAAAGAGCCATCTGAAGCCATGCCTGTCTGAAATTGCCAAAGCTCCAGAAAAGAAGAAGGAACATTAGCGCCAGTGAAAGAGGGACAATAAGAATCAATCTGGCAAATGCCCTCTTCTGGTTGTCGAATTGTCCGCTCCATTTAAGCTCAAAATCATGATGGTTATATGTAATGTTGTTTTCAATTGCTTCGCTTGCTTCTTTCAGGAAAGATGTAATATCCCTGTCGCGCATATTTATCCTTACCGTCAGGAATCTTTTGTTCTCTTCACGGTTTATAATTCCCGGCCCGTTGGTTGTTTTAATATCGGCAATCTGTGATAGCGGGATCCTGGCCCCGGAGGCCGATGTAAGAAGCAGGGAACCAATTTTTTCAGGCGATTCGCGCGATGGTTCATTGTATCTGCAGATAACATCATACACCTTATTGCCTATAAATATCTGTGAGATGGCTTTTCCTCCTATTGCCACTTCTATAAGTTCTGATACATCAGAAACATTCAATCCGTATAATGCTATCTTGTCCCTGTTTGCCTCTATCTGCAGCTGAGGCAGAGGAGGTTCCTGCTCTATACTTACATCACCGGCGCCTTCAATACCTGAGATTGTAGCCACTATCTCATCGGCTATTCTTCTGGCTTCATCCTGGTCTTCACCGAATATTTTGATGGCAAGATCGCTGTGAGAGCCTGCTATCTGGTCCATTACCATGTCGATTATCGGCTGTGAGAATCCAATGCTATAACCTGGCAGTTGTTCCAGATCAGCAGAAAGTTCTTCTATGAGATCAGATTTTCTTTTACCTCTTTTCCACTCCTTGTATGGGATAAGTCCAACCCCGCATTCAGCATGAGAGGTTGAGAACGGATCAGTTCCTTCATCATCCCTCCCAACCTGGGTCATTACATAGCTTACCTCCTCAAATTTCATGATATGGTTCCTGAGGGTGTCTGCCATGGCTTTTGATTTTTCAAGTGTAACCCCGGGGGGCATCTGTACCTGAAGCCAGAGCGATCCTTCATCAAGAGTTGGAAGGAAATCTTTTCCCACTGTGAACGACAGAACTACTGTTACTCCAAGGATGACTGCCATAGGTGCAAACACTTTTCGTGGTCTTTCCACGATACTTGATGTAAACCGGCGATAAGATTTTGTAAGCTTTTCGAGCCAGGCGTTATGGTAAACTTTCTGCGGTTTCCGGTATATTATAAAGGCAAGGCCGGGTATAAGCATCAGAGCTACAGCAAGAGCTCCGATTATTGCAAATCCTACTGTATATGCCATTGGAGAGAACATCTTTTTCTCTATTCGTTCAAATGTAAAAAGAGGCAGGTAAGCCATAATTATAATAACCATTGAGAAAAAGATCGGTTTCCCCATCTCAACACATCTCTTAATGACATTTTCAAGATGCAACTCCTCCATTGGATTCTCTTCCCTCTTTCTCAGTATAGTTTCAAGCATTACTATTGATCCTTCGATAATTATCCCGAAATCGATGGCTCCAAGTGAAAGGAGATTAGCCTGTATCCCGGTAAAGTACATGAAAATGAAGGCTATAAGAAGGGAAAGGGGAATTGTTACCGCAATTACGAGTGCACTGCGCCAGCTCCCCAGGAAGATAATAAGCACCCCGATTACAAGTACGACTCCGAAAAGAAGCGTATGAGATACTGTATTCAGGGTTGCATTTACAAGATGTGTCCTGTCGAGGAAAATATGAATCTTTACATCCTCAGGGAGGATCTTTTCATTCAGTTCATCTATCGCTTTATGTACTTTTTCCAGTACCTGTGAAGGATTTTCGTATCGGAGAAGCTGAACGATACCCTGTACGCTTTCACTGTATTCTCTTTCACGGTCAGTAAAACCAAAGATCCCTTTTCTTTCGAAGTTTCCGTATTTAAGAGTTCCCAGATCACCAAGGTAGACCGGCATGCCGTCGGAAGTTTTTACTACTATTTTGCCCAGGTCATCAAGGTCTTTGATAAGGCCTACACCTCTTATTATATATGTAAGATCGCCCCGGTCGACCATACTTCCTCCTGCATTTGCATTATTTCTTTCAATGCTCCCGATCACCACGCTTAGGGGGATGTCATATTTCTCGAGCTTTTTCGGGTCAATCTCAATCTGGTATTGTGTGGTAATACCTCCGAAATTCTGAACGTCAGCAACACCTGTTATCTGCTTAAGTCTTGGAATAATGACCCATTTCTGCAGATCAGTCAGTTCGCGGAGACTCTGAGTTTTGCTTTCAATAATATAACGGCATACCTCACCGGTGGGGGAAGTGAGCGGATTTAATTCAGGTACTGCTCCGAAAGGAAGATCCAGTCCGTTAATTCTTTCCTGTACCCTTTGCCTTGCCCAGTAATCATCTGTTCCGTCTCTGAACACCAGAAGTATTGCAGAAATGCTGAATAGGTTTTTGCTTCTCATGGTTACCAGTCCGGGTAATCCGTTAAGCTCCCTCTCAAGAGGTATGGTTATCTGCTGTTCGATTTCTTCTGCTGCCAGACCCGGAACCTGAGTCACAATCTGTACCGTTACATCTGCAATATCAGGATAAGCATCGATTGGCAGCCGGGACCATGAATATACACCTATTGCTGATACAAGAACAAAGCAAGTAGCGATCAGCAGCCTTCTTTGTATGAAAATCCGGAAAAGTCTCTCCATAATGGTTGATGATTTCAACGCAGGTAAATTGCGCCTTCTGATATAATGTTATCACCCTCATTCAGGCCTGACCGGACAATTACTGTTCTTTCCCCGATAGTTTCCGCATATATACTTTTCTTAAGATAGAGGTCAGGTGCTATTCTCATAAAGATATAACTGCTCTCTTCATCCTGCAGCAGGGCGCTTGATGGTATTACAATTGCGTTATCCAGTTCCCGGTAAAACCTTATTGTTACAAACATCCCGGGTTTGAGGATTCTTTCCTGGTTATCACATTCCAGGTAAACTTCAACTGACCGGGTTTGTTCATCCATAATGTTTCCTATATAGTTTACAATCCCTTTTATCGGCTTATCAGGAAAGCTCTCAGTTATTACTTCAGCCCTGTCCTTTAGATTGATTGTACCCAGGTCCTTTTCTTTCACTCTTGCGATTACCCAAATCTTTTCAAGATCAGCAACTGTAACAATCGGTTCAGCATCTGATTTTATGTACTGTCCTACAATTATATCAGTCTGAACAATTTCTCCCGCGATGGGGGACCTTACTATCAGCGGCTTTGCCATGTCCGCATCCTGAGGATTCAGATTGTATATCTCTAATATTGATTTTGTTTTTTCACATTCCTTTTCAGCCAGTTCAAATTCCATTTTAGCTTCGTCGTAGTCTTTCCTGGAGGTGACTCCCGATTCCAGAAGTTCTTTCTTTCTGAGGAAGTTTTTTTCAGCCAGTTCCATTTGTTGACGTGCCTGTATGCATGTTCTTACTGTTTCCAGATAGTCAGTTGAATTTACCTCGAATAATGGTGTTCCTGCTCTTACTTTTTCTCCCAGTCTGACAAATGATTTCACCACCCTTCCGTCAAAGGGAGTTGTTACATGAGCCAAATGACCTGACAGAGGTTTTACCACACCTGTTGTAACGAACTGAGCATTGTAATCCTGCGATTTTATAGTCAGCAGTTCAAGTTTTTTGCTGACAGGAGAGCCTGAAGGGACAAAAATGGTATCGCCTCTGTATTCAATTTTAAGAGTTACCCGATCGGGATTATTTCCCCTGAAACCTCTTCGATGCCTTCCCTGGTGCTGACGGCCACGTTCAGGTGTTACACTTTCAGGTTCTTTATTTTCTGTATTCTGGCATGATATTAAAAATGCAAGAATGATAATGATAATCGTTTTATACATAGAATGATGAATGCTCTTGAGGGATCAAATAAATTGCATTTTGATTTCAGTCAGGCAAATTGTTATAAGCCTGTTCTGAACTATTTTCAGAGCATTATGGAAGGAGGGCCTCTCAGATGGTACTGAAGTACCCATTTTTCTGAGAGATGAATTTCCTTTGATTTTCTAAGCAGCTCACCGGTTAAGAAAAGAAAAGGGGCTGCAATTAATATTAACAGAGTTGTATTTGTAATGAAATTGTTAAGCATGTGAATCAGTATATAGCTGTAATCCACATGACTATGTATTGGTTTTCCGTCCTGGTCTGCCTTGAATGGATGTGAGTGGACAATAATATTTCCGTCAGAAATATGAGTGTGGTTGAAAAAGAGAGTACTCCCCATAAAAAGGAGAAAAATCACCAGAAGGGAGCATCTGCACGTTATATCAAACCTTTTTTTAATCATCATATTCCATCAGATATTCTGATCAGGGAACAAATATAGATTTAAAATTGACTTTTGTTATTCAAATAACAATAAAAAAGGAGGTATAATCATACCACCTTTTTATCTTTTATTGTTTTTTAACTATTTATTTCTTCAGCACCGTGTTCAGTACTTCCGCTTTTCTCCCTGCGCCTTTTATTTACCTTCTTCTTTCAAGCATAAGTTCAAGGTCTTCCTTCAATGAAGAGAGATCTTCTTCATGTTCAACTTCGTCGGATAATATCTGAAGAATGATGTTATATGTTACAGGATCTCCAACCCTGGTAATATCAAGCAGTTCACTGTATACTTTAATTGCACACTGTTCACCTTTAATATTCTGGTCAAGTATGACTTCTACATAGCCGTCTGCCGGAGCATCATATCCGCAGTTTGTCAGTTTATGCCACTCTTCCGGAGAGAGAACTGGAGTTCCTCCAAGTTGTATTATCCTAGTTGCCAGTAATTCTGCATGGCTGAGTTCTTCTGTTGCATGCAGTGTGAGTTCGGCAATAACTGCATCTTTCATCGGACCTTTGACGACTTTTGCACCTATCCAGTATTGGTAATATGCAAGCCACTCGTCAGATAATGCTTTGTTCAATAAGTTGATTAATTCATCAACATCCATTTTAACTATTGATCTTCCTTTTTGTCCCATAATTCTTATTTTAAATTATTACGTTTTGCTTTTTGTCCCCATTTACGGGATATCATTGATTCGTTCTTTATCTTTTGTCTTTTTTATATCTGAAAATTTCCCAACTATCTGCAGTTTAATATCTTTAATTGTGAAATTTCTGATCTTTTTGTCTTTAAGGTAATTTTCAAGCATTTTGTCAAGTTCCGGATCAACAAAATCTTCAATGCGTTCCGAATCGGCACAGTATAAATGATGATGTTTCTCAACAATGGCATCGTACCGCATTATATCTGCATCTGTTTTGACTTTCTTAATAATATCGCACTTAACAAGTGCCTCAAGGGTTTTATAAACCGTTCCGGTTGAGATATTCGGATGGTTCGATTTAATATAATCAGTTACATTCTCTGCTGTAGGGTGGTTGTTAAGATTGATAACCGCATCTAATACAGCTATTCGCTGTGGGGTTACCTTTAACCCGCAACCCTTTAATGCTGCAATGATTCTCTCCTGATTCATCGATAATAATTATTGGATAGGAATAATTCCTAATTAAGAATAAACAAAGTTAAGAATTATATTTGATAAAGTCAAGAAATAACTAAAATATATATTACTATAAGGATAGAAGGGTGTTTCAAAATACTCAGTGGAACTCTGTGCCCTCTCCCGCTAAGGCGGGACAAGTTGTGTAAATTTTTAACTTATTGTTACACAGAGATCCACAGAGAATACACAGAGTCACACAGAGAATGATAAGCGGAACAGATTCAAAAAGTTAATTGAAATAGTGTTTATAAATCTTATTTTTACAAAAATTTAATATATATCAGTATGGCGAAAGAAAGTGTAACAACCAAATGGCTCAGCAATATGGCTTTTGAAACTGAAGTCAGCGGGCACAGAATAGTTATAGATGCAGATCCTGGTGTGGGAGGAGAGAACAGGGGGCCCCGTCCTAAACCTTTTATGCTGGCTGCACTTGGTGGCTGTACTGCGATGGATGTCATCTCGATCCTTGGTAAGATGAGAGTTGAAGTGGATAGTTTTAATGTAATAGTAGAAGGTGACCTTACTGAAGAATATCCTAAACACTTCTACAAAATGCATGTTATTTATGAATTCACAGGGAAAAACCTTCCGCTTGATAAACTGCAGAAAGCAGTTTCTCTTTCCGAAGAAAAGTATTGCGGGGTAAGTGCTGTCTATAAAAAGGCACTGGAATTAACTTCGGAAATAAAAATTATAGAATCATAATCACAGATATGGAGAATATTGACCCTGTAAGCTTATACAGCGATCACGACAAAGAGATACTGAAAATATCAGTTCTGACAGACAATCATCCCGGAGCCCGCACTCCGGCGTATGCCTGATTATGTAATGGACGACAGTGCGATTGCCTTACTGATGCCTGAAGGTTTATTTGTAATTACGGGATGCGGACATTCCGGGGTTGTCAATACACTTGAACAGGCAAAGAAAGTCACAGGCGTAAAAAAACTATACGGTGTTATACTCATTACCGATACACCAGTGTATTCAGCCAGATCTTTCTGGCAGACAATGTGGTTGAGTGTTTCGAGTTCCTGATTAACCGATTCTGTCGAAAAAATTTTAGTTATTATTTTTCTTTCTGCAGCTAATAAATTCTCTTTTATTAATTTTGCAGTATGATTTCAGATATGAAGCCCGAATTCAACAAGCGTATCTTCTGGGATGTCAATTTTGAGCAGATTGATTATGACGCTAAAGCCAACTTTGTTATTGAAAGGGTTTTTGAACGGGGCGATGTTGAAGATATCCGTCAGTGCCGAAGATATTATGGCGATAAAAAAGTGACCAGTGCTTTATTAAATGCCAAGTATCTTCCGCTACATACGATTTATTTTGCCAGTGCAATAATTGATAAGCCACTTAATGAATTCAGATGTTACATACTGAGACAGTTGAATCCAGGACTCTTTCCTTACTAAGAAGGCTGATGAAATTACCAACTCTACAACCATTTTCTTTGGTGGGAGGTACAGCTTTGGCATTACGATACGGGCATCGCAGTTCGGTTGATCTGGATCTGTTTTTTCATGAAAAATTTGATCATCCCGGAATGATTAAAGAGCTTGAGTGTAAATTTCAGGATAGATTTGTATATAAGCAACAACATACTAATTTTGGAATCTTTTGTTTCATTGACGGCATAAAGGTTGACATAGTTCACTTTCCACATCTGCCGATAGCAGAATTTGTTGTTGAAGATAATATCAGAATGTACAACAACGCTGACATATCGGCCATGAAAATTCAGGCCATACTTGGTCGGGCACAGAAGAAAGATTTTTGGGATTTATATGAACTGTTGCAGCATTACCCTTTGCAACAACTGATAGACTGGCATAAACAAAAATATCCCGGACAGATGCTGGCTATAAGTATTCCACATGCTGTAACATACTTTGCCGATGCGGAAGAAAGTGAAACGCCGGTGAGTTATAAAGGGCAAACATGGGAACAGATAAAAAAGAGTATTTCTCGTACGGTAAGTGATTATCTGAGATGAATTTGTTATGAAATACCGGAAGTTGACCGTGAAAGGCTGTCATTCCTTACGATATTGCTGGAAGGACAATCATAATTCAGCAATATCAAATATCTCTTTTCTGTCCCATTCAAGCCAGAACTTAATTGAAGTCTGGCGGATCAGGTTCCAGTAATCTTCATCCTCCAGGCCATAGTTTTTCACACCTTCATCAATAACAGCTTTAAGCTTTTTTAAGTATTCGGGTTTCAGCTTCAGCATAATTGACTTGTCCTGGTAACTGAAAACAGCCTGCGGTTTTAATGCAGGATCATCTGCAAGCCTGATTGTTCCCTGGCCCAGCGTTGCTCCGGTGCTTACCTGGAGGCCATCATTCATACAGCTTAAAGGTTCAACTGAGCCGGCATAAGAGCCGATCTCGACATACCCTTCGTTAGCTTGTACCTGGCCATCAGATATTATGATTGCTTTTACAGTAATGCCAGGATGCGATAGCAGAATGGTTACAGCTCTCAGATCGTATACTGAACAGTCAGTATCTATGATAATTGTGTGTTTGAGCTTAGGATGCAGTGGACTTGCAAAAATATTTGGAGCAACTGTCAGCAGGAGAATGGCAAGAAAATATTTTTTCATTTCATAGTGTATTACACCCCCTCTTTGCGAAGCAGAGAGGGGGATGAGGGGTGAGTTCATGATTGTTATATCTTAAGTTTAATACCGCCAGAGAATGTTATGCCAGGCATAGTGTAGTACTTAAGAGTTTGATACTCTGTATTCATTATATTTTCTGCACTCAGGAAAAACTCGGCAAATTTCAGTGCACGGTATGTGATTTTTGCATTGACCAGTGTATAGGTCTCTTCGCTTATACTTGTTGAAGGATCACTGTCGAGGCCATTTATATACTCCACACTTGCATTGAAAAGAAATTTTCTGAGTCCATAATTTCCACTAAGATACAGATGATGCTTTGGTGTGGCATAAACCGGACTTTTCATTCCTATATAAGCATAAGTAAGGTTAAGATCAATATCTTTGAACATATTTGAATTGGCAGAAAACTCTATCCCTTTATTGGCTACTTCACCGGCATTCTGTAATCCCTGCATGGGTACATTTACAATAAGGTTGTCACCGTTTACAATAAACCCGGTTAGCTCAAGCCTGACTTTTTTATCATAAAACGACTGCATAATGCCTGTTTCATAATTAATTATACTTTCCGGACTCAGGTTAGGATTATGGTTCCACATAAAGAATTCCTGGATTGTCGGACTCCTGAAACCTTTGGCAACCGATGTTTTCAAGGTTGTATTTTCTGTTATGTTAAATGCAAATCCTCCCGACGGAATCCATTCACCTCCGTATACCTCATGCTTCTGATATCTTATGCCGGTATTCAGGGTGAGCTTCTCAAAAAGTCTCTGTTGAATGAAACCATATATCCCGGCGTCATAAAGAGAAGTATCAGTGAATACCATTCCCAGCCCGTTCATTGCCTTTTCATTTTCTGCAAATCCTCCGTAATTCATATAATCAACTCCGGCTGTAAGAGTGTTGCCCGGAAAGAGTTTTATTGCCTCATAAATATTGACGCCATAGTTTGCATCATTTGAATGAAATCCGTCAGATATATAATGTTCGCCGAAATTGTAAAAGAATTTGGCAGTGCCGGAATACGAAGTATAATTATTATCAACCGACAGAGACCAGTATCCCCTGGTAATATCAATTGTATTACCCGGTTTGGCATTCAGGGTATCAGGTCCGGGATCAGTTGCTTTATAACCTGCCAGGCTTATATCTGCACTGGCATTGAAATGTTCACTGATGTCCCATCCCAGCTTTACATATCCGTTTGTTATGCTGAAATCAGAATTAGACCTGTGACCGTCTGTCTGGTCGTGGTTGACAGATGCAAAGAGGCTGATTTTATTCTTCTTGTATCCGCCTGAAGCCATGTATTTTTGAGTATTATAAGATCCGTACATGAGATGACCATTTGCATGAAGCCCCTCTGTTGATTGTTTCTTTGTAATGATATTTATTACTCCGCCCATTGCATTGGAACCATAGAGGATCGATGCGGGGCCTCTTATCACTTCCACCCGTTCGACGTCAGATGCCACATATGCATCGGGGAGGGGATGTCCGAATATACCCATATACTGAGGATGTCCGTCAATAAGCATCAGTACTCTTGTTGTGGGGCTTCCGCCTATCCCTCTTATTGAAATCTGGCCGGCAGCATTTGCAGCTACACCAAATCCCATTACCCCTCGTTCAGTTACAAATAATCCGGGTACACGCCCGTTCAGTATCGGCAGAACATTGCTTTCGCTGCTCGCAGCAATCTGAAGGTTATTTACTACTGAAACGGCCATTGGAATATTTGCCCTGTTAACTTTTGTTGTAGAACCGGTGATTACTACCTCATCGAGGTTTACGGTATCTTTCAGAATTGAGTGTAACACTTCCTGTGGAAATAACCGGGATGAAACCAACAGTAGTGAAATCAGTATTAAAGTTGTTTTTTTCATGGCTGTAAGTAATACGAATTAGAATAAAAGTGTTACTATGATAGTAAAAAAATTAATCAGTTTTACTCATAACAAGTTTTCCGTGTTTGATGCCTTTGATGGTTATCAGTTTATCTGACAGCTCGGTAAGCCGGTTGGCTTCTCCTTTTACCGCTGTGATTTCGAGGCATATGTCGTGGCTCAGATGATAATGTTGAGTTGACAGGATTACATCATGGAAATCGTGCTGAATGTCGTTTGATTTTGAGCTTATGTCTTTTTTATGATGGTCATAGATTAAGATAATAGCTCCGGCAACAACATTATTACATTGCCATTTTTCTTCAATAATATTCTTTTCGATAAGGTGTCTTAAAGCCTGTGAGCGGTTTGCAAAGCTGTTATTCTCTGCAAACCTGTCGAGCTCTTCAAGCAATTCCTTCTCGAGACTAACACTGAAACGGGTGACCGACATAGTAACACGATTTTATGTAAAAGTAATATTTTGATCGGATATTCAAACTATTTTTAAGAATTTCAGAATGAGAGAAACTTATTTCTCTATTACTTTGATTTCTGTTGTAACCTCAATTGCCTTTTTGAACAATGCGTTCTGTTATTTAATATCGATTCCTTTCCGGAGGTCTATGAGTCTAAATCAAACCAGTGTGAAATTGAAGTACTGTTATCAGGGGAACTGAAATGGTTAAACTCATTTGTGTGACGGTCGTAGGTGTAATCTTTCTGCCATTCCTTCACATTCTCAACAGTCTGATTTATTGCGTTGCATATGTATGCCAATTCATCATCAGTCATTGTCGGATGCAGCGATAATCTTATCCATCCCGGCTTCATTGACAGGTCGCCGGCATCAATCATATCGGTGATCTCCTTTGAGAGTTTAACGTCGACATCCAGTAAAAAATGTCCGTAAGTACCTGCACATGAGCATCCACCTCTTAACTGAATGCCAAACCTGTCATTCAGAAGCCGTGTCAGCAGGTTATGATGGACATTATCAATATAGAATGAGAATACACCAAGTCGTTCCTTTATATTTCCAGCAAGAATGTGAAGGCTTTTAGTCTTTGTTAATTCCCTGAAGGTTATTTCTTTGAGCTCTAATTCCCTTTCATGGATCTTGTCGGTATCCATATTTTCTTTAAGGGTTACTGCAAGAGCCGCTTTTATACCCTGCAGGAAACCGGGTGTTCCTCCGTCTTCCTTCACTTCAATATCCGTGATATAACTGTAGCCGCCCCACCTGTTGGTCCACTTGACAGTTCCTCCTCCCGGAGAGTCGGGGATCTCATTATTGTAAAGTTCTTTGGAAAAGATAAGTACTCCTGCACTTCCGGGTCCGCCAAGAAACTTATGAGGTGAGAAAAATATGGCATCAAGTTGTTGCATCTTGTCAGAAGGATGCATGTCGATATCCACATAAGGCGCCGAAGCTGCATAATCAACGAAACAGTACCCGTTATGCTCATGCATGATCTTTGCAAGCTCGTAAAAAGGGGGTATATAGCCTGTGACATTCGAGCAGGCTGAGAATGATCCCAGAAGAAGTGGGCGGTCTTTATATTTTATAATCTCCCTGCGTAATGCATCAGGATCCACAGTCAGGTCATCTGATGGTTCCAGGACAACTACATCTGCAAGAGTCTCAAACCATGAAGTATGGTTTGAATGATGCTCTGTATGTGTCAGAAATACTACGGGACGTTTTTCATTGGGAATGTCGCGGCACTTATCATATTCACCATGGGTAAAAGGGCAATAGTTTACAGCCTGCTCGGGTATTTTCAATCCCAGTATTCTCTGAAGCTTGGCAATTGCTGATGTCATTCCCGTACCGGTGAAAAGTATAACATCATTATCGTTGGCATTTACATGACGCTTAACAATCTTCTGGGCAAGGTGGTAGGCATCTGTCATTGCCTTTCCTGTTGCCGTTGATTCGGAGTGGGTGTTGCCTATCATCGGACCAATCTCTTCCAGCATCCTCTTCTCAATTGGAGAATATAATCTTCCGCTTGCGATCCAGTCGGCATAGATAAGCTTCCTGGTTCCGTAAGGCGTTTCAATTTCTGTATCGATACCAATTATATTTTTGCGGTATTTGCTGAAATAATTTTCCAGTTCAGACATAAAAAGTGCACTATTAATACCTTGCGAAGGTAGGAATTAATAGTGCAAAATAAATGATTTTTGCTGTCAGCTTCGTTCTTTACTGACCGATTCAGCGAGGCCGCGTATGTAGCCAATAGCAAACAGATTGCCAAGTGTGGTATATCCTCCTCTCATCCCTGCTTCCACCTCTGTGGCCATAACCGGAACATGGTCTGGGCGCAGAGGACCTTCGAAGCCAATCTCTACATAAGCTTTCATTGCTTCATACATATCGATCTGACCCTCATCGTGGAAGGTTTCAGTAAATTTAGTGCTTGGGACCTTACCGCTGAGGTCCTGGACATTCCTGAAATGGACGAAGTTGATCTTATCTTTTCCCCACCTTCTTACCAGAGCAGGTATATCAGCTCCCATAAGGGCGAAGTTGGCCTGGCACATTGTAACTCCGTTATATTTGCTTGGATATATAGCCAAGGCACGATCGAAGTTTTCGACGGTATTCATGATTCTATATATGCCCTGTATGCTGTCTACCTGCGGATCATCAGGGTGCAGCGAAAGGTTCATTCCTATTTTCTCAGCCTCGGGAGCAACTATTTTAATAAAATATTCATAGTTTTTCCACAGGGTTTCTTTTGATACTTCGCCATATTTTGTCAGAGGTTTCCCTTTTGAGGCTTCATAATCAAATTCAAGCATCAGGGCACCTCCTCGTCCCGGCCTCTCATGGTTTGTGCGAGCCCAGCTGATGACCGGCATCCAGTTATAGCAAATGATGTCGACATCGCCATATTTCTTCAGGTTTTTCATGAAGGTAATAAAGTTCTCTATCTCTTCATCTCTACCCTCCAGACCCAGTTTGGTCTTTTCTCCCAGTGACGGTGGACCTTCAACAACTGTCCATTTTATACCCAGTTTATCCCATGTCTCTTTCGTAGCAGTTATAACTTTGGGATCCCACGGATTCATATCTGGTATCCGGTTAACCCCTGATACAACATAATTCACATCAAGCTGTTTTGCAAAGGGAACCTTTGGAGATGTCGGTCCCATAAGGAATGAAAATTTCATACCGGCATCTTTCTTCACCTGATTTGGCGCTTTGGTGCTTTTCTTTGACGGAGAGTCAGCCATTGCCGGCACTATTCCTCCGACAGACACAGCAGCTGCCAGCGAAGCACTTTTTTTAAGAAAATCTCTTCTGTTATCTTTCATGATCTATGATATTAAATTACCCCGGATTTAATTACTCACATAAGCTAGTATCTGTCAGGGTCTGATTATTGTGCCGTCATATTTTCTTACAGTCCAGCCTGGTGCCTGGTTGTTGATAGGATATTTGGCAGCCTCTTTTTCATTTATATCAACGCCAAGTCCCGGAACTTCATTTACGTAAGCATAGCCATCTTTAAATGTGGGGCATCCCGGGAAAACCGCCTGTTCTTTCTCTCCGAAATGATAGGCTCCTTCCTGTACCCCGAAGTTCCAGACTGCCAGATCAATATGAAGATTGGCTGCATGTCCTACAGGTGAAACGTCACCAGGGCCGTGCCATGCTGTTCTGACATTGAACCATTCACCAAGCCGGGCAACTTTCATTGCAGGAGTTATTCCGCCGATCTGTGATATATGGATTCTGATGAAATCAAAGTAGTGGTTCACCATAGGCTCCACAAATTCGTTTATGTTGTTGAAGAGTTCACCCATGGCAAAAGGAACTGTTGTGCTTTCGCGGAGCTGTTTCCACCAGTGGGTGTTTTCCGGAGAAAGCGGATCTTCAATGAAGAAGGGTCTGTATTGCTCCAGTTTTTTGCACATATTAATAACGTCCATCGGCTGATTCCGTTCATGTATGTCATGAAGAAGTTCTATCTCTTCTCCGCAGGCTTTGCGAACTGCCTCGAACATTTTTGGTACTCCGGTCAGATAGGCATATTCGTCCATGAAATTGTCTGTTTCGCCGCCAAATCCCGCTGCTTTGAAATCAGGAGTTTTAGGAACTGTTCCAACGCCTCCGTAACCTCCTAATTGTATCCGGATAAATTTGAACCCCTGGTCCTGATATCTCTTTACATTGGCAACCACGTCATCAATTGATCTGCCGCTTGCATGGGCATAAAGTGGCACCGCGAACCTGCATTTCCCTCCGAGGAGCTGATAGACAGGCATCCCGGCACGTTTGCCTTTTATATCCCATAGGGCTTCGTCCAGTCCGCTCAGGGCATTGTTAAGGACAGGCCCGTTTCGCCAGTAGGAACTTACATAAAATGCCTGCCACATATCTTCAATGTTGTCGACATCTCTCCCTACGCAGAATTCATTCATGTATTTTTCAATAGCTGTTACAACCGCAAAAGCCCGTTGTGTGTAGGTAGCGCACCCCAGACCGTACAAGCCTGGTTCGGTGGTCTCAACTTTTACAACTATCAGGTTCGATCCCCCGGGTCTTGTAGCTATAGCTTTGACACTTTTAATCTTTACCGGAGCCATCGCCTTTGCATAAGCGGCTGGTTCATAAGGAGTGGCATTTACTTTATTTCCGGCAAGGCCAAGAAACCCGGCGGCAGAGCCCATGGCAAAAGTCTTCATGAAATTTCGCCTGTCAGTTGAAAACTGTTTTTCGTCCTTGTTCATAATTGCTTTATTTAAGGTTTATCAGAAAAATCATAAGTATAAATTTATTCATTTTTTAGTAGCAAAATCTTCAGTTAACATTTTTTTGCTTGTTCTTTCAAGCAACGAAACTTTTGTCTTCTTCCGACAGATATTGTTTTGCTGCTTTTACATTGAACTCAACATCCGGTCCGGGCTTGTCCCATACTTCCATGAGTCCATTTTTAACTATCGGATCAGGAAGTCCTTTGATAATTTAGTGCCACCACCACTTTTCAGCAGGTGCAGGGAATTCGAAGGCTACGTAGTTCTCCGGCAGGGTAGCTCAAATCTGCACATGAGCATTTAGTGCGATAAGGCCATCAAAAATCCAGTGAGGCAACACTAGTTATATTATATATTCCTCCGATAATGTTATATAACTCTCCGACTTAAAACGTGCAATTGTCTTATAATAAGCTGTTTTAACAGCTTCACAAACTATACAAATGATTTAACAAACTTTAATCAATCAACTTTTCAAAGGTATTTTTAAAAATAAAGATATATTTCTTTGCAATAGAATGCCATTTTGTCAGGAAAAAATGAAATTTGAAAGGAAAATCAATTCAATCAAACCATAAACATAAGGGCGGGACCCCAAATGTTATAAATTTCTCCGAGTTCTGCCGTATGTTATACATCATTGCAACCAGCACGCAGACTGGTGCATTAGGTGTACCATTGCCCTGACAATATAAAGGCCGAAAAATATTTTCATCAATGCGCATGGTGACCTGTTTCCGAAACTGGTTATGCCAAGCCTGCTCATCTTTGTACATTTTTACAATTCAAATGCAATATTAAATATCTGATTATTAATTATTTAAAACATGGACACTTTTCGGAGTGGACTCAACTTTAAATTCTATCTGGTTCGCGAAGTTTGTTATCGTTTTGCTACCTTGTTATGTGCTGATTTGATTGTACTCACCCTTACTTTTTCGGATACGGACAGCCACCACTTTATATTCGGGGCACATGGCCTCCGAATCGTGAATATCGCCGGTTAAATTATTTATCATTATTTCAGGAAAATGAAAGGTGGTACTTAAAATACCTTTTTTTACTTCATCAGTAATTTGGGCTTTTATATTTACTTTTCCTCTGGGAGATTCCACGCAAACAAAATCACCATTATCTATACCTTTTATTTTAGCATCTTCCGGGTTAATCATTAAATAATCTTCTGAAAGAATTTCCTCATTGGCCGTTCTTCGTGTCATTGTACCACAATTATAATGCACCAGGTCCCTGTTTGTAGTTAAAACAAAGGGATAATCTTTGGCGTAGGATTGCAACTCCATCGTTTCTTCCCAGGCATGAAATTCGAAATAACCTTTCCCTCCGGGAAAATCTTTTTTATGAAGAATTTTCGTGTCGATGCCGTCTTTTGTAACCGGCCATTGTAAGCCGTTAATTCCAAGTCTTTCCCATGTAATTCCGGCAAAAAACGGAACAATTTGTGCTATTTCTTTCAATAATTCATCAGGAGTATAATCAGCCTGAGGAAACCCCATTTTATTTATGATATCCACCATGATTTGTCCATCAGGCTTAGAGCCTTCGAAAGGTTCAACAATTTGACGTACCGCTTGTACCCGTCTTTCGCCATTGGTAAATGTTCCGCTTTTTTCAAGGAAAGAGGTTCCAGGCAAAATAACATCAGCATATTTTGCAGTTTCAGTCATAAACAGCTCTTGCACAATAACAAGATCGGTATTTTCAAGTGCTTGAATCACTTTTTGAGTATTCGGATCGGTTTGAACAACATCTTCGCCAATAATCCAAATGGCTTTTAATTTACCGGCCAGAGCAGCATCAAACATTTCAGGAATTTTATAACCTATTTTATTTGGCATATTTACCCCGTAAAACTCACTGTACTTTTTATTTACTTCATCGTCGGTAACATCAAAATAACCTGCGCCCTGATGTGGTTGTACGCCCATATCAGCACTTCCCTGAACATTGTTTTGTCCGCGTAAAGGATTAACTCCAACGCCTCGCCTTCCAATATTTCCGGTGAGTAATGCCAGATCTGCAATTTGTATCACGGTAAATGTACCTTGAGAATGTTCGGTAACTCCCAAGCCATGAAAAGACATGGCATTTGGCGCTATCGCATATGCTATTGCTGCAACTTTAACCTGCTCACGATTAACACCAGTAATGTTTTCTAAAGCTTCGATATCGATAGCTTGTATTTCAGCTTTAAATAATTCAAATCCTTCTGTTCTGTTTTCAATGAAAGAGGTATCAATTAATCCTTCAGAAATAATATAAAACATCATCATATTAAGAAGTGCCACATTGGTTCCTGGCCTTAATGCCAGGTGATGAGTCGCATATTTGGCAAGCTCAGTTCGCCTTGGATCAATAACAATTGATACATTATCCGACTTCATTGCAAACTGTTTTAGCTTTGCTCCTGTAACCGGGTGAGCACTGGTTGGATTAGCGCCAATAACCAGAATACAGTTTGTATCTTTTAAATCATCGATCGAATTCGTTGCCGCTCCTGTTCCAAATACAGTCTGCATTCCCAGTGCTGTAGGAGAATGACATACCCGTGCACAACCATCAATATTATTCGTTCCAATAACTGTTCGAATAAATTTTTGCATCAAATAATTCTCTTCATTGGTACATCTGGATGAAGAAATTCCTGCAATTGAATCAGGTCCAAACTCCTCTTTAAAGGAACTAAGCTTTGAAGAAATAAACGCGTACGCGTCATCCCAACTTACTTTTTCAAAAGCTCCATTACGTTTTATCATCGGTGAGTTTAAGCGATCCTGATGATTGTAAAATTTGAAAGCATACCGTCCTTTTATACAGGCATGCCCTTGATTTACTTCCGCATTATAGGGTGCCTGGATGCTTAAAATCTTACCATTGTAAGAGGCGACTTCCAGGTTGCAACCTACTCCACAATAAGTACAAATTGTTCTTGTCTTTTCGGTTGCCAGATTAGACTTTGATTGAAAAATATCGGATATCGCGGAAGTAGGACAAGCTTGAGCACATGCACCACAACTAACACAATCCGAATCCAGAAAAGATTGATCAATGCCTTTGATAATATGGGAATCAAAGCCTCTTCCGGCCATACTCAAAATAAATTGTCCCTGCACTTCATCGCATGCTCGAACACAACGGTAACAATGAATACATTTCGACAAATCGGAAGTCATGTAAGGATGACTCAAATCTTTATTTCTATGTAGATGAGTTTCCCCATTGGGATATCGGACTTCTCTGATTCCAACTTGGGCAGCTACTGTTTGCAACTCGCAATTTCCATTTACTTCGCAGGTTAAACAATCTAAGGGATGATCGGTAAGAACTAATTCAATGATATTTTTCCGAAGTTTTATTATTGATTCTGAATTGGGGAAAATATATTGCCCCCCGGCAACCGGAGCATGGCAAGATGCCATTGTCTTTACTTTGCCATTTTTTTCCGAAGCTACTTCGACACTGCACACCCTGCAAGAACCAAACGGATCAAGAATAGGAGAATCACATAATGTTGGAACCAGATTTTCACCTTTATATCTTTTTATAAACGAAAGGATGGTTTCTTCTTCTGTTATCTCGAATGGTTCATTATTTATATAGGCTAATTTCATCTTTTTCGGTTTCTAGTTGAAGTATTCTCTCAATTCGGGTTCAAAATATTGCAGGGCATTTCTAACAGGTAATGGAATTCCTCCACCATGCGCACAAAGGGAACCTTGTTCCAAGGTATTAAGTAAATCATCAAACAATAGCCTGTCTATTTTATAATCTGAACGGATTGCCTTTACCGAAAGCTCATGTGCTCTTTTGGTGCCCAGCCTGCATGGAAAACACTTTCCACAACTTTCGTAGGATGCAAAATCGAATAAGTGCTCAATGAAATTCATAATAGGGAAATCTTCAGGAATACAAACGATGGAAGCATGACCCAATAAAAATCCTGCATTCGAGAATGATTCAAAATCAATAGCAAGTGTATCAATTTCTGAAACAGGAACTAAGCCGCCTAATGGGCCCCCTATTTGAAGCGCTTTTACTTTAGACTTAAATCCGCCGCCCAAAACGTTTACCACCACAGATAATGGAGTCCCCATTTCTACCTCATAAATTCCCGGACGATTAAAAAAGCTATCCAGACTAACGAGTTTTGTTCCTGAAGATCGTTCTGTTCCAATACTTTTCCAGTTTTCACCACCATTTTCTATGATAAAATGTAAGGCTGCCAGGGTTTCCACATTACTCACCGTTGTTGGCTTGTTGAATAATCCCTGGTGAGCAGGAAATGGTGGCCTGATCCGAACTTCCGGACGCTGTCCTTCGATCGAATTAATTAAAGCAGTTTCTTCACCGCAGATGTAAGATCCCTGCGCGCGTATTATTTTGAAATCAAAATTTAATCCACTATTCTCTATATTTTCCCCAATTAGCCCTTCGGAACGAAGACTATCAATCGCCTCCTGAACAAGGATCGCCGCTTCAGGGTATTCGGCCCTTATATACAGAATACCATGACTTGCATGTGTTACATAAGCAGAAATCAACATCCCGAATAAGACAGAATGAGGTCTTTTTTCCAATAAATAGCGATCCGAATAGGCTCCCGGATCACCTTCATCGGCATTGCAGATAATAAATTTCGTATCGTTTTCCGCTTTTCGGCAAAACTCCAATTTTAATCCCATAGGGAAACCAGCCCCACCGCGCCCTCTGATATTCGAAATTTTTATTTCTTCAAGCACAGTCGCTGAATCCATTTTTAATGCTTTTATGAAAGGAGCATAATATTCTCTTATGTTGGTAAATGCTTCGGTTAATATTTCTCTGCCGTGTACTATTACATGGTAGCTATCCAGGCTTAAATCATTTTCCGGATCAATAGTATTCGGGATAATATCCGCCAATTGATGGATGGAATTCCCTGAATAATTTTTTCCGTTATACTGAAACGCACTGTTTTCATGGCATCTTCCGAGGCAGGTCATGTGACCAATTTCATCCTCATTAAAATGTTCTCCTAGTTCGGCCTCAACTTTCTGTTGGGTCCCTGCACATTTACAGGCTGTTCCATTACAAATATATACCTTCTTCCCTTTATTATCGGGTTTCAGGAAATCATAAAAGGTAGCTGTTCCGTATGTGTTGGCTCTACCAATTAAAAACTCATCAGCTAAGTCTTTTAATTCCTCCACACCAGGAGTTCCTGTGGGTTGAGACAGTTTCCCCATTTTATCAAACAGGCTATTCTCTAGCCCTTTCCTTCCTGATAATTCACTTAGATTAATGGACATAGATTGGCTTAGCTTGCTTTGAAAAGTTGTTTATTGATATTAACACGCTGCGGATTTGAATAGCAGGTTGCTCTGTTATCGCGGCAAAAGGCGAACAAGGTAATTCCCAATTCTTTGGCATAATCAACCGCCAATGAGCTCGGCGCCGATACGGCTGCCAGAAATGGAATGCCAGCACTGAAACATTTGATGACTATTTCGTATGAAACGCGTCCGCTAACAGTCAGGCATGATGCCTGACAAATTTTTTCGGATAGAATAAGCTCACCAATAACTTTGTCAACTGCATTATGCCTGCCAATATCTTCCATTAAGCTGAGTAATTCGCCATGAATTGTAAAAGCCGCAGCAGCATGTGTTCCTCCCGATTGACGAAATGAATGCTGTAATGAATTCATTTTATGAAATGTTTCCTGAAGGACATATAAATCCAATTTTTGATCCTCATTAATTTTCCCCTCAAAAGACTGGTCTCCCAGTTCAGTTCGTCCGCAAATTCCACAGGATGATACCGACAATAAACTTCGGCTGTTTTTATACCCGTCGCCTAGTTTTGCTTCCGGAACAGATAAATTTGCAACAGTTACAATTGTGTTCTCGCTTTCCTTATTCAGCAATATTTCAGGCATGTAATTCATATCTATTAAAACTCCTTCTGAATAAAGTAGTCCGCGCACCAGGCGATCATCATTCCCGGGTGTTCGCATGATCATTGTAAAGGGTTTATTGTTGATGTTTATTTGCAGAGGCTCTTCAACGGAAAGCAAATCAAACGTGATGTTTGCCTCATCCAGATCGAATTTTTGACCTTCATAATTTCTTGTTGCCATAACTTATCTTTCTATTTTAGCAAAATGAATAACCAAACATACGTTTTTTTATGGTCTTGAAATGAATACTTTCATCTGATACTGCTGAGTTTTTCATTCCGGAGAACTGAAATCAGACAAACTGTTTATTTCGTTTTCAGCACCTAAAACAAATCCTGGATAAACTGTGTCTTTTTGAATTATTAATGGTTCGCAAATAGTCTTGATTGCATCTATCACATCCTTCATGACTCTTTCAGTCATAACTGCTTGCCATTGATTCAGTGAAAAAGAGATCAGGTCTTTGAACCAGTTTTTCAAAATCCACCATTTCAATAAGCAAACTTCTCACTCAGATCATTTGATTAGTTGATTGCGCAAAAAAAGACTGGTTTCCTCTTACCTGTGAAAGAATAAAACTTAACCAAAATAGAAAATGAGATAGTCTATTAAACATCATTTGATTAACTTATTAGAATTGCTGATGCATTTATTATTTAATTTTCTACCCCTAATTCGCATTACTAACCAATTTTTCTAAAATAATATTCTAGAAAAGACCTGTTATTTTACCATTTCCGTCAACATCTATCTTTTCAGCGGAAGGGTGTGTTGGAAGACCTGGCATACGCATTATGGTTCCTGCAATTGGCACAATAAATCCTGCACCTGAAGAGAGTTCAATTTCTCTGATCTTAAAAGTAAATCCCCTGGGGCAACCTTTTTTATGTTCATTATCAGATAGAGATTTTTGGGTTTTTGCTATGCATACGGCCAAATTTCCCAGTGATAGTTCTTCTATCTTTTTAAGTTGCTGTTTCGCAAGTACTGAGTATTCCACATGATCTGCACCGTACATTTTCGTGGCTATAGTCTCAATTTTCTTTTCAAATGACCAATCCATATCGTAAAGAGGTTTTAGGCAATTCGGGCAATTTTTTACTGCACTAACTACAATATTAGCAAGTTCGATAGCTCCATTTCCGCCCTGATACCAGGAATCATTAAGAGCAACAGGAACTTTTTGCGATTTACAATGTTCCTTAAGTAGTTTAATTTCTGCTTCAGTATCTGTACTGAATTTGTTTATTGAAATCACAGGATTGAAACCATAACATCTCATGTTTTCAATATGCTTATCCAGGTTTTCAAATCCATTTTTAAGCGCAATCAAATCTTCAATATGCATTTCGGAAAGTTTGAGGCCTCCATGATATTTTAGTGCACGTATTGTTGCAACTATTACAACTGCATCTGTATTAAGATTACCAAACCGGGATTTGATATTGAAAAATTTTTCAGCTCCCAGTTCACTTGCAAAACCAGCTTCAGTAACAACGTAGTCACTAAAAGTTAGTCCCATTTTTGTTGCAATGACAGAATTGGTTCCCTGGGCTATATTGGCAAAAGGACCTCCATGGATTATGGCCGGAGTGCCTTCAAGAGTCTGTACCAGGTTAGGTTTAATTGCATCTGCGAGCAGAGCTGTCATTGCTCCCTCTGCTTTTAAATCCCTGGCAAAAACAGGTTTTCCCATGTACGTATAACCAACAAAGATATTTCCAAGCCTTTTCTTTAAATCGTTCAAATCCTTAGCTATACAAAGGGTTGCCATTACTTCAGAGGCCGCCGTAATATTGAAGCCTGACTCACGGGGCACTCCCTGACTGGTACCACCAAGCCCTATATTAATATTACGAAGTGATCTGTCGTTCATATCCATAACTCTTTTCCAAACTATAGTACGGGAATCAATACCCAGATTACCCTCATTAAGTTGAATATTGTTATCAATGAGAGCCGCCAACAAATTATTAGCCTTTTCGACTGCAGACATATCTCCGGTAAAATGAAGATTAATATCCTCCATCGGTATTACCTGTGAATATCCACCGCCTGCTGCTCCTCCCTTTATGCCAAAGACTGGACCGAGAGAAGGTTCACGAAGGACCACGGTTGTTTTTTTCCCAATTTTATTAAGAGCTTGTGCCAGCCCAATTGATGTAGTAGTTTTTCCTTCACCTGCAGGAGTTGGTGTTATTGCTGTGACAAGTATTAACCTTGCATTTTTTACACGTTCTTCATCAATCAGTGATAAGGGTATTTTTGCTTTATATTTACCATATAATTCCAACTCGTCAGGGTTAATACCAAGCTTTTCAGCAATTTCTTGTATAGGTCTTATCTTTGCAGTTTGTGCAATTTCAATATCTGTCTTCATTCGATTGATTTTATTTAATAAATAATGCTTTTTACAAACAAATTCTGAGTAATGAAATTAATCTCATGTCTGATGGAGGCCGGACTCATTTACAATCCTTTTAACTACTGATTCCCAGCCCAGGGTCATGATATGGATTCCATTAACGCCCTGCTTCTTTTTGATCGATTCAATAAGCTCCAGGGTGATCTGAACACCCTCCTCCGGGGCCCCTTCACCTGCTTTTTGCATACGGTTAAGAATGCTTTCCGGGAGTCTCACTCCCGGAACCCTCCTGTGAAGATATTCGGCAACTTTGTATCCTTTGAGGGGAGCTATCCCTATCATGATATATACCTTATCGAGGATATTTCGTTTATACAGCTGTTCGAGCCATGGATCGAGCCTGTCAGGTTCAAATATCAGATTGGTCTGGAAGAACTGAGCCCCGGCATTCACCTTCTTGGTATCCTTTATAGCCTGAAGTTCAGGATCTGATGCAAAAGGCGAAGTTGCAGCTCCAAGGAAGAGCTTCGGCGACTCCTTCATCCTTCTTCCGTCGAGATAGATTCCTTCATCTCTCATCCTCCTCAGGATCCATAGCATCTGAACTGAATCAATATCCGGAAAGTTCATCGAACTTACAGGCGTTGGTCCGATTATGGGGCTGTCACCCGAGATACACAACACATTATAGATCCCCATGCCATTCAAACCGACAATATCACCCTGTAAGCCACTCCTGGTGGTATCCCTGGCAGTGATCTGAAGAACAGGTTCAGCTCCCAGTTTTATTGCAATACAACTGCAGGCGATGCTTGACATTTTAGGTCGCGCTGAAGACGAATCGGTAAAATTGATTGCTGTAACATAAGGCATTACGGACTCAATATCACGTGTGAGCTTGCCTGTCGATGCCCCCAGAGGAGGAGTAACCTCTGTGGCAATTACAAACTTACCCTCCTTCAGCTCTCTGGCGAGCCTCGATGCGGGCTCTGCATCCAAAGGAGGATGATATTCCGAATCACCCTTCCACCAGTCTGGTTGTCTTATGGTCCTGAATACACTATCCCAAACCTCCGATTTTTTCTTCTTGTCAACCGTGAAGAGGCTGTTTACAAATTTCTCTGTGCCAACTTTTTTAACCTGCCGCGCAACTTCACCCCAGGTTTCGGTCCCTGCCTTGTCCCAGTCGAGGGGAGGGAGTACTTCAAGAAGCATCTCCTGCCTGCCGGTCTTCAAAGCACGCTTATATATTGCATACCAGACGCATTTCCTTGTTTCATCGATATAGCAATTATTTTCAGGAGTAACTCCTCCGCATGGCCCGTTCCTCATTCCCTTGGGACACTCCATGGGACAGATGAATGCTGTCTCCTGCAAGAGGCAGTTGCCGCACATCCTGCAACCAAACAGCGGGCCTTTTACCAGGAGCTCTGTTTTAGCTAAAACTCTTCTGCTTAACTTTTCCCGTTTAAAAGGATAAAATGCCGGCTGCCATCTTCGTGCAGGTTTAATTCCAGACATATTTAAAATGAAGAATTTATAAAAAATGAATAATAGTGACTCTACTGAGCGATTTCCACATATCGGATGGCATAATCGTCCCTCCCGAGTATAAGGTCAGCAGCTCTGACTGTTACAGCTATCTTTTCCGGATTTGCTATCGGGCATGTAAGACCGTTAAGGATTGAAAGGGTCATATGCACGGCATTCAGCACCTCTCTTTCAGGCAAACCAAATGAGATATTACTTGCACCTTGCGTAATATTGAGACCAAGCTTCCGGTGGACAAGTTTAATAGTCTCAAGGGTTACAAGACATGCACGCGGATCAGCACTTACAGCCATTGCAAGCGGATCGACAATTACATCTTCTTCTCTGATACCTGCCTTTACAGCCCTCTCAAGAATCTTCGCTGCAACTTTTAGCCTCTTCTCAGGATCACTGGTAATACCTTCGTCATCCATTGCAAGTGCTATAATTGCAGCACCATACTCTTTTGCAATAGGGATAAGCGCACTCATTGACTTCTCCTCCCCGTTTACCGAATTTATAAGGCATTTGCCACCTGCTACCTTTAGAGCCGCCTCAATTGCCCCTGGATTAGGAGAATCGAGACAGAGAGGAATGTCAAACCTGGCTTTTATTGCAAGAACTGTTTCTGGAAGAAGTTTCACATCATCAACGCCGGGAAATCCCACATTCACATCAAGCACTTCAGCGAATGCTTTGATCTGACTCTCTGCCAGTTCAAGAACATAATCAAAATTCCCTTCCTGCAAAGTCGTTACCAGCTTCTTTCTACGTGTGGGATTAATACACTCACCGATAATGACAACAGGTCCGCCGGTATCAATAACAACCTCACGGGATGTCCCACGCAGTATAGTCTTCATAGCTTTGTTTAATTAGAACCTAAGATACGAGAGCCTTGAGATAGTTAACAGCTCCCTGTGGATCGGGTGAATAAAAATCAGCCCCGATCTTCTCACAATATTCCTTAGTTACAGGTGCTCCGCCAACAAGTATTTTCGACTCCCTGTGCTTATCCCTGATTGCGGTTACAGTCTGCTTCATATTCTCCATTGTGGTTGTAAGAAGGGCTGACAAGGCAACAACTGCTCCGGGATTTTCCTCAAGTACCTTCAGAAATTTTTCTGTTTCCACATCAACGCCCAGATCTATAACTTCCCATCCTCCTCCTTCAACCATCATTGCCACCAGGTTTTTTCCGATATCATGCAAATCACCTGACACTGTGCCTATTATAAATTTACCTTTCCTTTTTGTATGACCAGATTGAAAAAAAGGCTTAAGATGCATCATAGCGGCATTCATAGCTTTTGCTGCCATAAGCATCTGAGGTACATATATCTCTTTTCTGGTGAATTTATCCCCGACTTTTGACATTGCGGGGACGAGAGCATTTTCAAGAATCTCATCAGGTCTTATGCCTTTCTCCAGAGCTTTTTTAGCCAGCTCATCTGCTCCATCATGATTCATTAACTGTGGAGGGTATGGGGATTTCTTATCCACTTTGCCAAATTCCACAGCTTCAATCAGTTTTTCTAGCAATCCGTTCATAAGTCATTGACTTTATTTAGTACATAATAAATAACTGCTGTAAAATTAAAGTCTGCTTTACATGAAATCTACATCAATTATTACTACATTTGATGCTATATTAACATAATATTCAGTTTTAGTACAAATATTACCTTCATGACAGCTTTATTTGAAAAAATAATTAAAAAAAAAGATGAATCGTTTTATATAGGTATTTTCCAGGATAATCTTGAGAAAAACACCTGGCATTATCACAATAATTTTGAAATAAGCTTCATAACTGAGGGTTCGGGAAAACGGATTGTGGGAGATTCTATCGAAGAATTTCAACCTGGCGACCTGGCATTTATCGGTCCTAATCTCCCGCATGTCTGGATAGCCGAAAAGGAAAGCCAGATGCCATCCAAACGTACTCTTGAGATGGTTTTCCTTCAGTTTAATTTGAATGTTTTATCCGATCAGTTATTAAGTCTTCCTGAATTCAGCAATGTGAAAAGAGCTTTGGATTTGTCAGAAAGGGGAATCCAGATTATTGGGGATACACTCAACGAAGTGAGTGAAATCATGCTCCAGTTACCGTACTTGAAAAGCTTTGAGCGGATGCTTCATTTTTATTCGCTGATGAATACAATAGGCAGAAGTGATACAAATATACCTTTGGCCAGCAAGAAATATCTTAAAAAGAGATTCACGACCACTAATAAAAGAATTGCAACTATACACGAATATTTAATGAACAATTACCGTGAAGAAGTGGATTTGAAGAGGCTGGCAGCACTTATTAACATGGCCGAAGGATCATTATGTCGGTTTTTTAAAATGAACATGGGGATAACTGTATTCGAATACCTGAATAGGATAAAAACAGAATTTGCCTGCAAACTTTTAATGGATCCGGACCTTAGTATACTACAGGTATGCATGGATAGTGGATTTAATAACCTGAGCCACTTCAACAAACAATTCAGGAAATCAAACAGAATAACTCCTTCTGAATACCGGAAACAGTTTAGAGGGTTGAGACATTAAAAGAACATGATGGTTGTTTTTTATATTTGACACTCATCGGAATTACATTTATTTTCAAATTTCTTTATGCAATCCCATTGTTACAAACTGAGGCTCTGCTATTTCCTTTAAATTTAAAGATAAAAACCTTGAATACCTTTAATTTCAATACTTTGGGAACTCCCAGCCATTATGATACTCAGGTATATTCAATTTTTTTTTGCAGTGCGGTGTGAAATGGCTGTGTTGGATCATTCCATTTATTCTCTCTCCTGTTCGGAATACAATATTCCCCATGTGCGCGATAAGATGATTGAGATTTATCAAATACAAAGGTCGATAGAGGTGTTTTATAAAAACAGACCTGATGAATTATAAGAAAAAAACAGTTTGGAGCAGATTCGTATCATTATAATTATTCACGATTCCTGATTGGGGTGTTCTTTTAAACTCAATTAATAGGCAGTATGTAATGCAATCCGCTTTCCTGTAACGCAACCCTTATATAAATATATCAAAATGTTTATTGATATTTCAATTTATAAAGCTCAGGTTTGCACTATCAAATATACTTATACTTTCCTTAAGTTCGCATTCTGGTCACTCTCATTATTATATTCAACAGGGTCAATATCAGGGGCAGGTTCCGGCGATCTATTCAGGTCTGATGAAATAATTCATTTGGAATTGAGATCTGATTTCACGGCGATACAAATCGATCGGACAGGCAACCCACAATATAATGATGGTGAATTGATATATTATGTCCCGGGTGGTGAGACACTGAGATTTACCGTACGGATAATTGCCAGGGGAAACTTTCGTCGCATGCCGGAAAACTGCAGTTTTCCACCCTTGTTTATCAACTTTAAGAAGAAAGAGGTTAATAATACCATATTTGACGGACAGGACAAGTTGAAGCTGGTTATGCCCTGTCAGGATGAAGCGGATGTAATTGAGGAATATACTGTCTGTAAAATGTATAACAGGGTAACTGATCTTAGTTTTAGAGTACGACTTGCCAAGATCCTTTATTATGACACCAGTATTGGGAAAAAATTATTTGAAAGTTACAGCTATTTCATTGAAGATAAGGATCATGTTGCTGAAATGAATAATTGTTATGAATATATTAAATTTATGACTCCGTTTGACCTGGACAAAGAAAATTACATGAAATTGTCATTTTTCCAGTACATAATAGGCAACGAAGACTCGTTTGTAGTGTCGAGAAAAAACATTGTTGCACTTCAACCTGACGATTCCTCACTTTCCCCATATGCTATTCCTTTTGATTTCGACTTTTCAGGCTTTGTCAATGCTGATTATTCCAAACCCAAAGATATCCCTGAAGAATTAATGCGCAACAGAAGATCATATAAGGGAATATGTTATACAAATGATGAACTTGAAGAAGTATTTGACTTTTTTCGGAAATTAAGACCTGAGCTGAAATCGGTCATAATCAATCAGAAACCTCTTTCCCGAAAAGAAAGGAAGTATATTCTGACTTATATCAGGTATTTCTACAACATAATAGGGAATAAAAGCCTGATAAAGAAGGAATTTATCGATATATGTGAAAAGAAAAGGGATTACAATATAATTGACGAATAGAAAATGTCCGTTATTTGCAAACACTTTTCCGGGGAATAGTATAATCAGCAACAGAAAAAGTTGATGATCAGAATGAACATATCAGTTATTTTGATTTTCTGAGCATCAATTTTGATATTGGAGCTTAAGAAGGAGTATACCTTTATAAAATAAAAGGTGAGAGCCATTTTTTACTGATCCTTGAATCTTAATTGCCTGAGATAATGTAACTATCTTGTTGATTTGTCTGCTGAGAGCAGTTTCCCTTTGACAGTTTTACACTTTCCCCCCTCGGCCTACAATTTTATGAAAAATTAAACTCCGGCCTTTGCTGTCACAATATAATCATCTGGTTTAATTTTAAAATCATTGAATTTTTCGCTTTTGTGATCCGGAAAGAATGATCTATTAACGTTTGTGACCATTTAATTTAAATTTTAACAACTATGATAATTTTGAGAGTTGCTCAGGTCTTTTCAGGTCTGCTTTGTCCACATCTTATATTGTGGAATCTTCATTAACTCTCCCCCTTTTAAAGCGGATAAATGAGCTACAGTCCCGGCAACTGTCATATTCAAAGACATTGCAATATCAACAAGCGGTTCCCGGTCCTGCAGAATAGCGGTAATAAACTCATTCATCAAACGGCCGTGAGAACGTCCATGACCTCCTGCGTTCACTCCTGGAGGAAGTGGAGGCCTTGTAATATCAGGCAGGTTTTTCTCATGACCAGTATATTTCCCTTTATCACCTCCGTACCAGGATCCTCTTTGTCCTCTTACCCTGCCGGCTTCTCCTCCATTACCAGGGGTATCCCAGCTAACACCCATTCTTGCCATTCCTCCTTCATTAGTACGGAAAAGAGCTATTTCACTGCAAAATGGATTTTTGTACTGGTTGTTTACCGAGTATAATTCAGCGAGGCTTGGTATACCCATGCATGATACTTCTGTGAAACTTCCTCCTGTTACACCTATATAATATGCATTTGAATGAGTAGGATACCATTGAGGAGGAAGACCATGACGCCAGTTATTAAAGGAAGGTGTACCTTCTGATTTAAAACCTTCAGGTGTTGATGGCCCTCCAAAATACTCGCCTTCGGCATACATTATCTTTCCGAATCCTCCTGCTTTATAGATCTCCCGCATAGCGTGGTTATCAGCATGATAGCATGAAGTTTCAAACATCATATATTTGAGGCCGCTTGACTTAACAGCCTCAAAAAGTTTATCGGCATCTTCCAGCGAACCAAAGATTGCAGGAACAGCAGTTGCAACATGCTTGCCATATTTCATCACTTCCAGCGCATGTCTCGCATGACTCGGGGCATCCGTAGCCAGGAATACAGCTTCAATATTATCATCCTTGACCAATTCTTCAAGTGACGGATATGTTTTATTGCACCGGGTCTCTTTTGCCAGTTGTGCACAGCGGTCCGGAAAAAGATCGCTGACTGCAACAACTTCAACATTCGGATGAGTCTGAAACTCAAAAAGCGCTCCAAATCTGCAGGCGCCATAGCCAACAATGCCAACTCTTATTTTTCGAGCTGAAACCGGTTCCCATCCAACATAATCATTGGGATCATAAGGTGCCATTTCAAAGCCAAGAACATCAGGGAGTATAGGCTGTTTCATTTTTGGCTTACATCCTGCGTTAAATGCAAGGGCTCCTGCTCCGAGACCAGCCAGCTTGATGAAATCCCGGCGGCTGGACAGCTGAGTTGAATTTTTTTTATTCATGTAATTTATTTTAAAGTTTAAAAAGACCGGATGGCACGCACCCTGAATGTATTATCTTCTGTAAAGATCATCTGGCCTCCGCTGGCAAAACCCTGTGCAAAGGCGAAACCACGTCTGGACTCAGTTGAACTCCAGTAGAATGCATTTGTATCAAATGCATTTCCCCCATTGGCCAATGCAGTAGCATCAATAACTTCTTTGTTTTGAAACATCAGATCAAGTTCTGTCTTACCGGGCAGATACCAATCATCATAGGTTTTACCGTTTTCAGTAATCTGAAGTTCATTGCAGATCAGTGCTGCATAAGCTGTTTTTTTCTTTTGAATTGCAATAATACTGGCAGTATTTTTCTTTCCGGCAAGCATTCCATCTTCCCTGGCATTTGTTTCTAAATAAGTTCCTGCATACCAGCTGATCCCTTCACTTTGGTCGGTTTTCGCACAAACCAGCCCATGCTGTCCGGTATCATCAACCCAAAAGACGATACCACCGTTAGCAAAATCACCAATTTTGAGGGTTGCTGCACCTTCGTTTTTCTCGCTAATAATCATAGAATTTGCTATGGGAAACAGAAAGCCGGCAATAAGTATTACAGTTAATTTATTCATAGTCCTATACTTTAAGATTCAATTGCATCCTATATCACCTGAAGGCCGGTTTTGCAGTTTTATTGTTAATTAGCCCTGCCATATCCTGGCAGGGCTAATTGATTAGTGTAACCTCGTTAATCATGTCCACATTTTATATTGAGGAATTTTCAGCAATTCACCATTTTTCAGAGCAGACTGATGTGCTACGATTCCGGCAACGGTCATATTCAAAGCCATTGCAATGTCGACAAGAGGGTTCCGGTCCTGGAGTATCGCTGTCACGAATTCATTCATTAGGCGCCCATGTGAACGGCCATGGCCACCGGCATTGACTTCGGGGGGCAATGGTGGGCGCGTCAGAACTGGAAGATTTTTTTCATGGCCGGTATATTTTCCATTGGCTCCCCCATAATAAGAACCTCTCTGGCCTCTTATACGACCAGCTTCTCCTCCGTTTCCGGGTGAATCATGACTAACACCCATCCGGGCCATACCTCCTTCATTAGTACGCATCAGAGCTATTTCCGAGCAGAATGGGTTTTTGTACTGGTTTTCGATGTTATACCTTTTCACCAGGCTTGGGATTCCCATGCATGAAACCTCGGTGAAGCTTCCTCCCGTAACACCAATATAATAAGCGTTACTGTGAGTAGGGTACCACTGCGGCGGGCTGCCGATACGCCAGCCTTTATAGGATTTAGTCCCCTCGGGAGCATTAAATGCTTCCGGCGACATCGGACCTCCAAAATATTCACCTTCGGCATAAATGATTTTACCAAAACCGCCAGTATTATAGATCTCTCTCATCGCATGGTTATCTGCATGATAACATGAAGTCTCAAACATCATATACTTTAGGCCGCTTAGTTTTACAGCTTCAAAAAGCTTGTCAGCATCTTCAAGTGATCCGTAAACTGCCGGGACAGCTGAGGCAACGTGCTTACCATGTTTTAGCGATTCAATTGCATGCCTTGCATGGCCCGGGGCATCAGTTGCTAAAAATACAGCCTCGATTGCAGGATCTTTGACCATCTCCTCAAGTGATGGATAAGTTTTATTGCAACGGGTTTCCTTTGCCAGCTGGGCGCAACGATCCGGAAACAGATCGCTGACAGCCACAACTTCAACATTAGGATGAGACTGGAATTCAAAAAGCGCTCCGAACCTGCAGGTGCCATAACCTGCTATGCCTACCTTAATTTTGCGGTCCGATACAGATTCCCATCCAACATAATCATTGGGATCATATGGTGCCATCTCGAAACCAAGAATTTCAGGCAATATAGGCTGTTGAACCTTTTTTTTGCATCCACCCTGGTGCAGTCCTAAAACTCCCGCTCCAATTCCCATACCGGTAAGTTTGACAAACTTGCGTCTGTCAAACAATTTATTTTCTGATGAAATATTCATGTTTTGAAATTTAATTAAATGAACCAGCCTTATATCAATAACCAGGATTCTGCGTTAACACTGACACACCATCTTTAACACTCAGATCGATCTGATTTTGTGGAATGGGCAAAATTTCATGTTGCCCTTTGACAAAAAGGCCGTTCTTATAATTATTGACTGGATTGGAAATTCTATTCCCTTCACGCTGCATAAATGAGTTTAACCAGTTGTCCAGGTTAAAGTTATCATCGATAGCATCATATCGTACCAGGTCAAAAAATCTATGGTGTTCAATAGCTAATTCCAATCTTCTCTCAAAGAAGATAGCTTTTCGAGCATAGGCTTTCCCGTTAGCAGCAAATTGACCTGTATAGATACCTATTTTATAATTTGCTGCAGGGATGTTTGTAAAGCCTGACAAAGGCTTTACAGGATCAATATATGTGTGAACAAATCCTTCAGGATTAGCTGCACGAGCCCTCACCATATTAACATAATCTTCAGCTTTCTGCAGGCTGCCAACCTCTGTTTCGCATTCAGCAGCGCACAAAAGGACTTCAGCAAAACGAATTATATTGTATGGATTGTTTGTGGCACCGTAACGTCCTTTGTCTGTTGCTGCGCTCGCTTGCTCAGCTGTATTTTTAATAGCGACGTATGGCCCACCATTTCTTTGATTCCTTACCCATGCGCTTCCAGGATGAACTCCCCAGTCACGATAAGGAATTCCTCTCCTCCCGACACACCAGTCCAACCTTGGATCAAGTGTACCTGTGTAAGGTGTAAAGGCTTGACTGGATGTCAGTCCATTGTCAGTAGGAATCGGTGTATTCTGGTAAGTATCGAGCAGAGGTAAGCCGGAGACAGGATCAGTCTGGAAAGCATCAACCAGGTCGAATGTTGGCTGCATCCAGCCAGCACCTCCGGCATTTGCTGGTGCATTGTACGTGCCACCATATTTATCCGTTGGATTACCGCGGTTATCTATCGCCTGTCCATCATAAACAGAATTCTGCATTACATATACTCCTTCACTGCCATTGGCAGTTCTGCGTATAAAATTATTATTATACAGTGCCAATAGTGCATATTTCTTACCATTGGATGTTTTTCCGTTTGTTATGATGTCGTCAAGAAGAGCCTTAGCCTCAACATATTTATGATGATGTATATAGGCTTTAGCTAATAAGGATTTAGCAGCCCATTTATTAGCCCTTCCAACCTCACTTTTCAACTCTGTAAGATTATCAGCAGCAAACTTTAAGTCAGCCTCTATTTTTGGTAAAATGTCCACATTATTGGGAACAAAGTAATTTTTCCCTGAATAGGTTATCGATTCATCTATCCAGGGGACATTCTTAAAGTAAGTTACTGCCCGAAAATAAAAAAGCCCACGAATAAATTTTGCTTCAGCTTCTATTTGCAATAATCTCTCAGGAGTTGAATTTGTAACCTTGGGAATCATTCTTAATATATCATTTGCACGTCCGATAGCGGCAAACTGAAATATCCACTTGTTGTGAATATACGGATCAGTTCCATTCCATACAAAAGCATCGTATGTGCTTACTCCGGTTTCTGTGCCAATTCGGTTTTCATCACAACCAAAAACATAAGCATCTGATGATTGTGCCCCACCACCAGCTGCACCGCTATTCTGCATGCAGTTGTAGGCACCAATTAGCAATTTATTTACCCCTTCTTCATTAGCTAAGACAGATTCACTTAATGATCCTTGAGGTTCAATTTCAAGAAAACTCTTGTCACAGGATATCATCATTAAGATTATCAGACAAACTGCTCCTGTCATCTTATAATTAATTTTCATGATATATTGTTTTTAGTTTATTATTATTTCTAAAATGTCACTGTAAGTCCGAAAGTAATACTAGGTTCACTATTGGGATAACTTCCACCATCTATTCCAAATGCTGCTGCAGATCCTCCTACTTCCGGATCTATCCCGACGTATTCGGTGATAGTGAACAGGTTAGCTGCCTGCAGATATAGCCTTGAACTTGATATATTGATTTTACTCAGCAAATCAGGACTAAGTGTATAACCAAATACCAGAGACCTGAGTTTTAAAAACGACCCATCCTGAATATAATATGAATTATTCTGACCAGATGTGCTGAAAGAGGCTGAAGATTCAACTTTCGGAATATTTGTATTGGTATTCTCAGGGGTCCATGCATTTAACAAAACGTTACTTTTATTCCAGGTAGGATAATAACCTAAGAAATCAGTAGCTAAACGGATGGAAGAGTAAATATCATTTCCCCGGGAACCATAAAAAAACGATGAAAAATCAAAGCTTTTATACTCCATTGTTAAATTTATGCCATAAGTAAAATCAGGATTAGGATCGCCCAGGTGAACACGATCAGTAGGTGAAATAATTCCATCCCCATTAGCATCCAGAAATTGGAAGCGTCCGGGGGCAGCCCCATTTTGTATTGGGGCGGCAGCTACATCTTCCGTACTGTTAAAAAGACCAATTACTTTATATCCGAAAAATGAACTTACAGGAAATCCTTCCTGGTTACGAACCACACCAACATCGAAATAACCAGGATCGGGAATATCCACAACATCATTTTTATAAGTTGTCAGATTTAAACCGACAGAAAAATGAAGATCACTAATGATCTTCCCCCGGTAGGTTATAGTACCATCTATTCCTGTATTTTGAATGTCCCCGATGTTTATCTTGGGTGAGCTTCCTTCACCAACAACTGCAGGTTTTGGTGCAGTAAATAACAAACCATTAATCGCTTTTTTGTAATATTCCACAGAAATATCCAGGCTGTTATTCAGTATTGTTGCATCAAATCCGAGGTTGGTTACTAAATTTTCTTCCCATCCCGTATCGGTGTTCCCGTATCTTTGTATACCAAAACCTTGTATGGCTGAATTGCCTGTACCGGCAAGATCATAATAATGATCAGTAGGATCCGGATAACCTTTCCCACTGTAATATAAGGTATATTGATTAAGAGCATCCACATTACTTTGAGAACCTAAAACTCCGTAGCTTCCCCTGATTTTCATATCGTTCAGCCAGGTTAAACTCTTCATAAAGCTTTCGTTTGAGATCCTCCATCCAAGAGAGACAGCGGGGAAAGCACCATATTTCTGTTCAGGTCCAAAACGTGAGGAACCATCCCTTCGTACAGTCACAGATAATAAATATTTGCTGCTATAAGAATAGTCCAATCTGCTGAAAAGAGAGAACAAGGCATGTTTATAGATATAACTGGAATTCATTATTCCTGACTGGCCGTTATCCAGAACCTGGAAAGAAGGAGCTTCAGAGAAGAAATCCTTTTTTGTCCCACTGACGTTTCTTGACTGATACTCAATTGCTTCAGAACCTATAAGAACATTCAAATCATGGTTATCGAAAGTTTTTTTGTAATTTAATGTATTAGTGAATGTCATTGTTCTTCCGAGACCTGAGGTTATAGTCAGACTATTTAATGCATTATTACTTTCAGAAGTTTCGTATGGACAAGTACTGAAATCATGGCGGAACGATTGACCAAAGTTGTATCCCAGACTGGTCCTCGCTTTGAAATTTTTTAGGAAGTCTAATTCTGCATAAACATTTCCAATCTGATACCATTCATTATTGATGTCATCAACATTACGATATTGTGCAGCAACAGGATTTCCCGATTGTCCCAGGAGAGGACCACCAAATGAACCCGCCCAGTTTCCCATAATATCTTTAACAGGTACAATAGATTGTAATCCGTAAGGAGCTACTGAGCCAGAAACTGCTCCTATGTCCCTTATAATCAGGTTAATATTTTCGCCTATCCTCAGATGTTTTCCTGCCTTGAATTCTGTATTAATCCGGACAGAATATCTTTTAACATAACTATTAACGTTAGTACCCTGCTGATTAAGATATCCTATTGCAAAGAGGTAATTAGCTTTATCTGTTCCTCCGCTTGCGCTAAGATTGTGTTCGGTAAAAGGAGCTTTTTCATATACTTCATCCCACCAGTCTGTACCTTCTTTGTTTACCTTTTGTATAACATAATTCCTTCCTTTATTTGGAGCTTCCAGAAAATATTGCGAAGGATTAACTCTGGGATCTCCTTCCATAGCAACACCTGAACCTCCCGGACCCATATAGGTATAATCAGGTAATCCGTCTTTATATAGTACATTACCAGGAAATGCCTGGTTAAAAACTGCCATATAATCCTGAGAATTCAGCAAATTTAATGGATTTCCGGTTAATGGATATTGCATCCCAATCGTGGCTTCATAACTAATCACAGGCGCTCCTGTTTTGCCTTTTTTTGTGGTAACCAATATTACTCCATTGGCACCTCTTACACCATAAATTGATGCAGCCCCGGCATCTTTCAGAACCTGTATGGATTCAATATCTTTAATACTGATATTATTCAAATTTTGTTCGATACCATCAACAATAATCAATGGATCGGTATCACCAAAATTTGTTATACCACGTATGAAAATTTTACTTGTTGCACCAGGTACCCCTGATCTGATAACATTGACGCCTGAAGCCATGCCCTGAAGTGTCTCAACCGCAGAGCGGGATGTAAGTCTTTTCACATTATTAATATCCACAATTGAAACCGAACCGGTTATATCTTTTCGTCTTTGAGTTGAATAACCTGTTACCACTACTTCGTCCAAGGATGTAAGAAGGGCCTCCAGCTTAACATCAACAACTGTACTACCGTCTGCCGATATTCTCTGGGTGGTATATCCGATAAAAGAAATGATAAGAATAACATTATCACTTGGCTTATCTATTGAATATTTTCCGCTTGCATCAGTTATAGTCCCAATTGTAGTCCCCTCAATCAGTACATTTACACCAGGCATTGCTTCACCTGTCTTACTATCGGTGATAGTACCTGTAATGCGCTGCTGCAAAATTGAAGTTGCTTCGGTTTCTTTATCTACAAGAAGAATTTGTCTGTCCCTAATGGTATATTTAATTCCTGAATTAGCAAGAAGTTCTTCCAGTACCGCATTTATTTTTTCGTCTGCAACCTTTATATTCACTATTTTATTGACATCTATCATCTTTGAGCTATAGAGGAAAAAGAACTCGCTCTGCTCCTCAATCGCGTTAAGAACTCTCTGGATGGGAACATCCTTCATGTCGAGATTCAAACTGGTTTGCTGCGAGTATGTTTCACTTCCAAAGAGATTGAAAACTGTAACAACAAGGAGCAAATTAGTTAGTTTCATAATTCTTAGGGTTTTTATCGAACAAAGCTTTAAAAAAGCTATTTGTAGGATATAAATAAGTTTTTTCATAAATTT
>Ga0154307_1014_pt1 | contig 71719 bp, 61 predicted proteins | sample RifGroA2_FD_105601 | JGI IMG/M metagenome (GOLD analysis project Ga0154307, IMG submission 105601) | Bacteroidetes bacterium GWA2_40_15 | reverse complement strand
AGGTGGATGGACTGGAGGTTCTGCAGAAGATTAAGTCTGATGAACAGACGAAGCTCATCCCCGTTGTTGTCCTGACATCTTCAACGGAGGATAGAGATATTGCGGAGAGTTACAAACTCGGTGTGAACAGTTACCTCTCCAAACCGGTGAGTTTCGATGAGTTTATAAGGGTGGTCTCAGAAGTTGGGCTGTACTGGCTGCTGCTGAATAGACCGCCGGTGACTTGAAAGAGTTATTAAAAAGGAGAAACCATGGATAGAGAACTTCGAATCCTGATACTTGAAGATGATTCTGCCGACGCTGAGTTGATGCAACGGGAATTGCGAAACGCAGGGATAACTTTCTCGGCAATGCTTGTGGATTCAAGAGAAGGATTCATAAAGGGGCTTGAGGAATTCTCTCCGGATATGATTCTCTCAGACAATAAACTTCCTTCCTTTGACGGAATTTCAGCGTTAGATATCTCTCAAAAGAAGTGTCCTGATATCCCATTCATTTTTGTAACAGGTACAATGGGAGAAGAATGGGCCGTTGAGACACTAAAACGGGGGGCATGCGACTACGTCCTTAAGGACCGGATTTACCGGCTTGCATCTGTAGTGAAACGTGCATTACAAGAGGTAAAGGAGCGGAACGAGCATAAGCGGGCGGAAGAAACAATAAAAGAACATGCAGAGCAATACAGAACGATCGTATCGGCTACTTTGTTTGGATTCTTGCTTACTGATGAGAAAGCGAAACTATTGGATGTAAATGATACCTATTGCAGCATGTCAGGATACACGAGAAAAGAATTATTAAATCTTTCGATTTCCGATCTTGAAGCAACTGATAAACCGGAAGATGTTGCCGCACGCATACAAAGAGTCATTGAATCCGGTACTGATCAGTTTGAAAGCAAACACAAAGCTAAAGACGGTCGTGTTTTTGATATCGAAGTCAGTATGAGTTTTTTGTATTCCCGGAAACAATTTATTGCATTCATTCGTGATATCACCGACCGCGAACGTGTCAAACAAGAGCTTATCAACGCCAAAGAACACGCCGAGGAAAGCGACAGGTTAAAAACTTCATTCCTTCACAATATCTCCCATGAAATCAGGACACCGATGAATGCAATAGTTGGTTTTTCTGCACTTCTCGGGGAACCTGATGTGGATGCACAATCGCGCAAGGATTATATTGAAACGATCATGCTGAGCAGTAATCATCTGCTGTTGATTATTAACGATATTATAGATATTTCCAATATCGAAGCTAATATTGTAAAAGCCGATAAAAATGAGATAAATATAAATTCAAAACTTAAATCATTATGCAACCAGTTTATACCGGTAGCTAATGAGAAAAAAATTCAACTGGTCTGCGAAACGGGAGTGCCGGATTCAGATGCATTAATTATTACTGACAGTACAAAATTAACTCAGATTCTTACAAACCTGATAAATAATGCTATTAAGTTCACTGACAAAGGGTATGTAAAAGTTGGTTGTGTGCTTAGAGACATGTTCCTTGAATTCCGGGTTTCTGATACAGGAATTGGAATACCTCAGGAATATCACAATAAGATATTTGATCGTTTTTACCAGGTACAACACACGACCTCAAGGTTATATGAAGGAACAGGCCTTGGACTGGCAATAGCAAAAGCCTACGCGGAACTTTTGGGCGGGAATATCCGGCTCTCATCAGAACCAGGAGCAGGAACATCATTCTTTGTTACAATTCCTTATGAAAAACAAGTTGTTGCAACAGAAACTGTTAAAGAAAAAATGGGATATGAAGTCTTTGTATTCCCTGAAAAAAAGACAATTCTTGTTGTTGAAGATGTTGACAGCAACTTCAAACTGATTAATTGTTTTCTTGCCGGTGCAAATGCAGATATTATAAGAGCATCCAACGGGGAAGAGGCAGTAGAAATAGCATTGGCCGAAAAGAATATTGATCTGATCCTCATGGATATCAAAATGCCTGAATTGGATGGATATACAGCTGCTAAGATAATCTGGGAATCAAAACCCGACATACCGATTATAGCGCAGACTGCTTATGCTGACGATAAGGAAGAAGCAATTGGTTCAGGTTGCTCAGGTTTCATATTAAAACCATTTGATAAAAAGAGTCTTTTAAAAGTTATACGTGAATTCATTTAAGTCTGTAAAGGACTGTCAGGCATATTGCAGATCACACCTTTCCTCGCTAAAACCTAAAGCTGCAATGAAAGTCATCCAGTCCGTCACGCCTGGACTAGTGGCTTTCCCACCGATTATTTGTGGGAGTACTTTAAGGTAAGGCTATAACTAAGTATTATGTGCTATTAGAAAATAAAACTCATTTGGTCTGCATATTCAATAATCTAAATGGATAAATTTGAAAGATTGGAAAATATTAAACAAGTCATATACTTTCGTTTTTCAACTACTTTCTCAAAGGAGTCGGGGATATGTCAAAAATAGCAGAAGCCAATATTTTTGTAACCGGCGATAATCTATGGAGACAATTTGAACAATGGCCTCCGGCAGGTGTAGATAAACAGGTTCTGTATTTACAGGAAGATGGAAAAATGGAGTAGAGCAGACCTGAAACGGCTGTAAGTTTCAATGAGTACATAAGCGATCCCGCAAAACCTGTACCTTATACCGAAGATGTCCATTTTAAAAGGACAAGAGAATATATGACTGACGACCAGTGTTTCGCTGAACGAAGACCGGATGTTCTCTCATTTAAAACAGCCATATTATCGGAAGATATTACTGTGACAGGTGTTGTCACTGCTGATCTGTTTACCTCAATATCTTCAACAGATGCAGATTTTGTTGGCAAACTTATAGATCTCTTTCCTGACAGCCTTTCTTATAATAATGTAAAAGCAACTATCCGGATATATCATGATAAAATGATTTCAGGCAATATTCTTTTACCAGTGTTGAAAAAACAAATCCTGTCCCTCCGAATAACTTTGGAAGAGAAAACTTTGATTCCTGATTATCAGTCTGTCAGCTTTTCATTAATATAAGCACCAAGCTTCTTCCCCTGTGCTTCACCTATATCAACGCTGAACCTGTAATGAATACCGCCATAAACCCTGCTTATTGAGGCTTCAGACGCGGCTTCATTGAAAGAATTAAAGTGACGCTGCATTCCGATATACCTTAAGTCGCTTGTATCCTGAAAGGCAAAATTATCACCGTAAACAGCGGTCAGTACTGATGCTGCGCAGGCAGTTATTGTACTGTGTCCGCTTGCATATTCAGGGAAAGGAGGTGTTTGCAAAAAGGGCATCCATGTATTATCAAAAGTTTCATTAATGGCAGTGACAGGTCTTACATAACTGCTCCGGTATTTTTCATCCCAGCATGAAATAAAAGATTCATACAATGCAACAGATGTCAATGCATATGCCCGGGCAGTTTTAACAGCATCAGCGCCTGATTGTTTTGAAGCTATTGCACAGATTCCCATCCAATGTCCTCCCGGAGTGATTTTCTTATTACTAAACATCATGTGACCGGAATGCTCAATTACAAAAGGATTATCATCCCAATAGCGTGCAATAGTCATCTGTTCCTCTGTCAGATTTTTATTTATTGCATATACTTCATGGAGACTCTTATAAAAAAGACTGCTGCTGTCCATACTGTAAATGGGTGGTCTGGCAGGCATAAATTGTGAAGCTGAATCCATTATCATGGGTTTCATTGTGTTCCAGCACCACTCCACTCCATCGAGATAATCGGGAGGTGTCGGCCTCCATTTATCCGGCTCATTGCTGCCCAGGTATTTTGATTTACCCCTCGATTGAAAATAACCATCCCTTCCGGCCCGTGCCAATATTACCCTGGCTATTGTATCACCAAAGGCAACTGAACGATTATAGACCGAATCACTTAACTGTTTCTTATAGTTTCTAAATAATAATTCTTCATAATTCTTCAGAGAATCAACTGAAAACACTTTCACGTTATGAACTACATTGAAAAATGCCTTGCTGGCAGCAAGTGTATAATTATATTCTTTCCCTTTTTCGGGCTGAGGTATGGCACCAAAATCATGCAGTTTTTCAGCAATTGATGTTGTTCCTTCACTGCTGAACCTGATTGCTTCATATGAGGCAAGTGAAGAGTAAACATAGATTCTGCTTGCTACAGGAGGTGTAAATACATCGTAAATGATAACCTGTGTAAGCTGATCCTGATTCTGATGCAGAATATCTGTATCTGTTAACTTAGTTGGTTGCATCTGGTTGCAACTGCTTATCAAAATGATGAATGAGGTTATCAGGATTACTTTCATCATGAGATTCTTGCTGATAGTTGATTTGTTCATAATCTTTGTTTTTGGCATGTAATAATATCGAAATAATTTGAGCAGGCGATTCCTCTCTATCACTCAGAATGACAGGACCAATATAGGGCGACATTGGAAGCAGCGGCGATTCGTCCTGCGAATCGCCGCTGCTTCCCTTCCAGACAAGAAAGAAGTTGTTATTCCAAACGAATCCCGCCGTGAGGGAGAAGTGAGGAATTGATAATCAAAAGAAACTGAAGCCCGGTGTAAATCGGAGGTGAAGCGAAATGCATGATTCCCGATACTCATATTGTTAAAATCTATACGTCATTCTTTTTCAACCCTCTTCTTCTACTGGTAACAAACCAAACGAGGGGTATCACCCCGCCTACGGTAAATATGGAGCCGCCAATTATACGCAACCAGGTGAGTGTTTGAAAACCTGTACTTTCAATAAATGCATTGCTACGGGCATACCACAATCCTTGCTCAGTTACTGTTTTAAATTGATAAATGCCAGCAGGAAATAAATCAAGCAATACCATCAGTAGTAAACCGATATTGATTGACCAGAAAACTGTTTTGATTACTCGGGGTTTCCACCAATCAGCTTTAACCAATAACCGGCAGCAAAATAAAACAGCAGCCAATGCAAGGTTTCCATAGACCCCCATTAATGCAGCATGAGCATGATTAACGGTTAAATAAGTTCCATGCTCGTAATAATTGGCAATAGGAAGATTAATAATGAAACCCAATACACCTGCACCAAAGAAATTCCAGAAATTAACGGCCACCAAAAACAGAAGAACTTCTGAAAATCCAAATTTTTTATTTAAATCTCCATTTACATTGTTATTGATCTCCGGCTGTTTTGGAAGTCTGCTAAAGCGCCATGCTTCCAACGTTAGTAGCACTAAAGGTATTACCTGCAAAGTGGAGAACACTGATCCCAATGCCATTGTACCAACCGGTTTGGCATTCCAGTAAAAATTATGGGAGATACCAAGCAGACCTGAACCAAGGAATAATAATGTTGCCAGATAGATAACACGAATAACAGCCTGCCTGCTTACCAGTCCCATAACCACCATGAAGTATCCAATCAGTACTGTCGTAAACACTTCAAAGAATGCCTCTGCCCACATGTGCACCACCATCCATCGCCAAAAATCTGCAATAACAAAATTGGTTTCAGGGGTGGCAATAAAACCAGAAATCAATAATAAGATTATACTGAATGTTGAATACACTAACCAGTTAGGTAAGGCCCATGGTTGCTTCATTTTCATCACCGGTTTAATCCCCCGGTATATGGTTACTGCCCAAATGATAAATACTACGCCAAGCATTATCTGCCAAACCTTTCCAAGCTCCACATATTCCCATCCCTGGTGGCCCAGCCAATACCAGTATTTTATAATAACACCCCTGGGTCCAAGCAAAATACCTGCAAATGAGCCGGCCACTAACATTAAAGTTAGCCAGAAAATGGTATTGATAAGAGTAACCTGCTTTATTGGTTGTTGTGGCGAAACAAGTGACATCATAAAAAATGAAGCACCTATCCAGCAGGCCGATATCCATAAAATAGATAATTGCACATGCCAGCTTCTTGTTACAGTTATTGGCATTACTTCAGAAATATTAAAACCAAAGAAATTCACCAATCCAACAAAATCATGAACGGTTAAAATCCCTGCTAAAACCTGAACAGAAAAAAGTATTATGGCAACATAAAAAAATTTGTAGGTAGATCTTTGAACAGCAGCAGGTTGGAAATTTTGTATATCACCACTTGTCATAAATGGTTCCGCCTTGTTCGTGTAAACAGCATCATCTGACCTGGCCAGTTTGCCATAATAATACAATACAATTCCTAATCCAAATATTAATCCAAGTGAGCCGATAATGCTCCAGAGTATTATAGCAGCACTTGGAGTGTTTCCGGCTGCAGGATCGTAGGGCCAGTTATGAGTATAACTATAATGCTCTCCCGGCCTTTCCACACCACATACCCAGGCACCCCAAAAGAAGAAAGCAGTCAGCGATCTTAATTCATCGGCTTCAGTTATATAAGCGGATGGCTTAAATGCTCCGGACGAAGAGGGATTAGTAAATTTTTGATTGTAATATTTTATCAATTCACTTACCGCATAAGCCTGTGCGTCGGAAAGCGTTACGCTGTTATAATTATTATTGTAAGCGTTGTTTTTAATTTCAGCTTTTACCTGCTCAGCAATCCCTTTCTTAATTATATCAGTGTTTGTATCTGCCTTCAATTGTGATTGATAATAATCATTCATGTATTGAGAAACATAATGCAAGGCTTCTGCAGTAAAATCCGGCCCACGGTTGGCACCATCGCCAAACATACTTCCATACTCCATCAGGGCGTACCTCTGAAAAACAGCCTGTCCTTCCAATATATCCTCCTTTGTAAAAACAATTTCGTTCTTTGATGAAACATAGGAAGGAATAGGCGGAGCTTCTGTGTAAGTATGTATTCCAATCATTGTTATCCCTGCTATGCCAATTACAAAAATTATCAGTAGTGGCAGCCACCAGTTCCTGGGATAAAGCAGGTAGTTTACAAAGTTGGTATTTCCCATAATCAAAATTTTTAGTCAAATATAATAATTTTGGTCAAATATAATACTTAAAGATATTTTTATCCTTAATTACCCATTCCTTCAGTTTATTTTTCCAGGCAGGTAAAATTTTTATTATTTTATCATTTTTAAAAGATCTCGCAGATCGTCGCAGATGAGAAAGAATAAAAGGGCTGAATTTTTATTCTTCAGCCCTTCTTAATCTAAAAATATCTATATGTCATTGAAGCAGTTTATTTTAATGTGTTTCAAGTGGGTTTTTATTTATGAAGTCGAACTTTAAACATTGCTTTAATGGTATATTGTACTTACCACTATACAGCCTTCGCCAGATTCAATTTATGAAAAATTAAGAATATCTATATAAAAATATAATGAGACCCTATTATCTTATATAAAATAAATTATATATATTTATACAATAAATTTCAAGCTCAGAAATGAAAATTTCATAATATTCATTTGTAGAATATATTGATAATTTCCAAGTTAAAAATAACGTTTTCAATAGTGATCTGAATTATTGAAAAATAGATATTTCACTGATAAGTTTATTGACCAAAACCACAGAATATGACAATGGTACATGGGAAAGCATGCATTTTTCTTGGTCTCGACCTGGGCTCTATTTCATTGAATACTGTCGTTATTGACCAGGATGAAAACATCCTTGAAAATCATTACGATTATTGCCATGGACAGCCTTTCCTGGTACTCAGGAAGAGGTTGTCAGATATATTGTCAAAGTATGAAACCGAACAGTTCAGTCTTGTTGCAATAACCGGCTCCGGCGGAAAACTGGCTACCGAGCTGATAGGCGGACAATTTATCAATGAAATCATAGCGCAGTCAAAATCTGTCTCAAAATTATATCCTGATGCAAAGACGATTATTGAGATGGGGGGAGAAGATTCTAAGTTGATCTTTATGGAAAAGGGGAAAGAAAATGCACATTCAAGCCTGTCTGATTTTTCCATGAACAGTATTTGTGCTGCAGGGACCGGATCTTTTCTCGACCAGCAGGCAAAAAGGATCGGGGTTTCTATAGACAGGGAGTTTGGTCAACTTGCTCTTCTATCCAAAAATCCTCCCCATATTGCCGGCCGCTGCAGCGTCTTTGCCAAAAGCGATATGATCCACCTCCAGCAAATTGCTACCCCGGTTCATGATATTGTTGCCGGACTATGCTTTGCCGTTGCCAGGAATTTCAAAAGTAACCTGGCTAAAGGCAAAGAGCTTGTCAAACCAATTGTTTTTCAGGGCGGAGTTGCTGCAAATGCCGGTGTTGTCCATGCTTTTAAAGAGATACTCCATGTTAGTGACGAAGAAATGATTGTCCCGGAATACCATGCTTCGATGGGTGCCCTTGGGGCCATTTTTTATATCATGGAGCAACCGCAAGGTGTTTTGCCTTTTAAAGGGCTAAGCGATCTGGAGGGCTACCTGTTAAAAACCAATGGCAACGGTGCAGGTCTTCCCGTGCTGGTAGAATCCTCTGCAATACTGACCAGGGAAGTTACTTTCAACTTAAACGGACAAGAGAAATATCCTGTTTACCTGGGGGTTGACGTTGGTTCCCTAAGCACAAATGTTGTTTTAATAGATGATCTCAATAATGTTGTTGCCAGGAAATACCTGCCAACTGCCAGTCGTCCCCTGGAAGCTATCAAGCGGGGATTGACAGAAATATACGAGGAAGTTGGAGAAAAAGTCGAAGTGAAAGCAGCAGGTACCACCGGTTCCGGACGTTACCTTACCGGAGATTTTATCGGTGCCGATGTGATACAGAATGAGATTACAGCACAGGCGACTGCTGCGGTTGCTTACGATCCTACGGTGGATACCATTTTTGAAATAGGCGGACAGGATTCAAAATATATCAGTATTGACAATGGTGTAGTGGTCGATTTTGAAATGAACAAAGTATGTGCGGCAGGCACCGGCTCTTTTCTGGAGGAACAGGCCGAGAAACTTGATATCAATATCGTTGAAGAATTCGGGACATTAGCATTGAACTCGGAAAAGCCGACTTCGCTGGGATGCCGTTGTACGGTTTTTATAGAATCTGACCTGAATGCCAACCAGCAGAAAGGCGAGAAAAACGAAAACCTCGTTGGCGGACTGGCTTATTCCATCGTTAATAATTACATCCAGAAAGTAGTTGGCAGCAGAAGGATAGGAGAGAAGATTTTCTTTCAGGGTGGAGTTGCCAACAACAAAGGAGTAGTGGCGGCTTTTGAGCAGATTACAGGGAAACCCATTATTATTCCACCAAACTTCGATGTTACAGGCGCGATCGGGATGGCCATGCTCGCCAGAGAAAAAATCAATAAAAGCGGTAACACAAATTTTAAGGGCTTTGAGGTGCGCAATGCATCTTTTATATTAGATAAGTTTACCTGCAAGGATAAAGATTGCAAGGACCTTTGTGAAATCAGGATGGTGAAGATTAAAGGAGAAAAAAAACACTTATACTACGGAGGCAGGTGCGAGAAATATGAGATTGCTGACCGGAAGAAAAAATCAGATGACATTCCTAACTTATTTGTTGAGCGTGAAAATTTACTTCTGGGCGATTACAAAGAAGAGAGAAACAAAGGCAATATTTCCATTGGTATCCCGAGAGAATTGATATTGTACTATCAGGAATTTCCTTTCTGGAGGACATTTTTTACTGAACTCGGTTTTCAAGTGGTACTTTCAAAACATACCGACAGAGCGCTTGTTTCCAAATCACTTGAAATGCTTACTTCAGAAACCTGTTTCCCAGTCGAAATTGTGCATGGACATATACTGGATCTTCTGGAAAAAAAAGTTGATTATGTTTTCATACCCTTCGTTGTAAATAACAGAGCAGCAGCTGATAACCCGACATCTAACTGCAACTGCCCGTGGATACAGACTTACCCTTTCATGGTGCGTGCTGCTTTGGCAAAACATCCGGATAAGGACAAGCTGCTTATCCCTGCTCTTCACCCACGTTTCTTTGACAGAGTTTTTGTTAAAGAAATGTCTGCCTTTATGAAGCAGCATTTCGGTACCGGCAACAAAGCAGTAAAAAAAGCGCTTTGCCTTGCACGGGAGAAGCAAACCAATTTTGAAAATTCGCTGACGAGCCGTGGCAGTGAAATTCTCAGTAACCTGCCAAAAGACAAGGAGGCTGTGGTAATAATAGGCAGGCCCTATAATGCCGGTGATGCTGAACTGAACCTCAGGCTCGTGGAGAAGTTGATCAACCAGAATGTGCTCCCAATCCCCCTCGATTTTCTACCGCTCAATGAAGAGGATATTTTTGAAGATTTTCCGAATATGTACTGGACTAACGGCAGAAAAATACTAAGCGGAGCACGGATAATTGCCAGGCATGATCAGTTGTACGGAGTTTATATCAGCAATTTCCGCTGTGGCCCGGACTCCTTTATCATGCACTTTGTTACCGAAGTGCTGAGAGGAAAGCCAACCCTGCAGATTGAAATCGATGAACACTCTGCAGATGCCGGACTCATTACGCGTCTGGAAGCATTCCTTGACAGTATCAGGAAAAAAGGCAGAAAACCACATATCTCTAAAAGCAATATCTCTAAAAACTTTAAGCAGGCAACACCCACCACCGACAGGGTATTGTACTGGCCATACATGAATGACGGTTCATACATTGCTGCGGCTGCTGCCCGAAGCTGCGGGATAGAATCCTATTCCCTGCCAATACAGACCCATGAGGACCTTGACATTGGAAGGAAGTATACTTCATCCAAGGAATGCTTCCCGATGATATGTACCACCGGATCGTTTATCAGGAAATTGCTGGAACCCGGTGCAGATGAAAACAAAATCAGCTTTTTTATGCCCGATCATAACGGCCCTTGCAGATTCGGACAATATAACCAATTGCAAAAAGTCATTTTTGACCGTCTCGGTAAAAAAAACGTGAAGATAGTTACCCCCTCCAACGATAGTTCTTATTCAGATATCACCCCGGGCAGTGGTACAAAGTTCAGGTTTAATGCATGGAAGGGATTTGTGGCAGTTGATATGATCCGCAAACTTCATCAACAACACAGGCCCTATGAGAAAAACAAAGGAGAAACTGACAGGGTTTATTATGAATCATTAGATAGCATTGTAAGATGTATAGAAAATAATGCCAAAGGATTAGTTGATATTCTTGAAAAGGCAGGGAAGAAATTCGGAGACATAGAAGTGTTTACTATCCAGCGCAAACCGGTTGTTTCAATCGTTGGTGAAATTTTCATGAGAGATAATCGTTTTTGCAGCGGAAACATAGTTGGAAAACTTGAGGCACTCGGGGCAGAAACACTGATGTCGCCATTTTCGGAATGGTTTGTTTATACGACATACCGATATACCCGCGACAGCAAATGGAAAGGCGACTATGTGGACATCCTGAAATCCAAAATACAGGAGTTTTCACAACATGCATCCTATAAAAAACTTTTTAATGCAGTGGAAGAACTGATAGATGTTGAAAAAAATATTTCCCTTGAAACCATGTTACAATTAACCGCTCCTTACGTGCATAAAGATTATGACGGTGACCCGGTCATGGCAATTGGTACTGCTTCTGCCCTCACAAAAAATGGAGTTTCAGGCATATGCAATGTACTGCCATTTACCTGTATGCCGGGAACGCTGATCTGTTCTGTTTCTGATGTATTCCGGAAAGATCATAACAATATACCCTGGGTGGATTATGCCTTTGACGGACAGGAGGACGCTTCACTTGAAACAAGGCTCCAGGCTTTTATTTATCAGGTAAAGGAATATCAGCGAAACAATAATACCACATCTAAATCTTCTTTTGTATTATCAGATAATACCCTTATCTAAAAAGCGCTCTGTATCATGAAATTCTGTGCATTTTTCTTTGCCAATGACCGGATCGTCTCAGATAACACAAGCTTTAAAATGGCTTCCCTGATTGTTGCATATTTTTCATGTAAAGGACATGTATTATCTTCGTTGCAATTATTTGAACTAAAACCACAATCTGTCATAATGTTAGTACCTTAAGTATGTGTGACTCAATCCTTAAATGTAAGATCCGGTTTATTGCCTTCGAAAAAAATCCCCCTCCTTTTCTTTTAACCGAATTAATAAATCCCTGCCTGACCAATCGCTGCAAATATTATTGCAGTATAAAAAGAAGGATCTTCTATTTCTCAGGCTATTTCTGCAATTCCACGTCTTTGTCCATAATTGTTTTGTGATTGGATGTAAACCAATCCTTTTAGTGCGTTTCCGTTTCATTAATGAACATTTTACTTCAATTATTTGTTAGAAATCTGATCGAAAAATATTAAAGATATTTTATAAATTACCAAAAGACCCTTTAGTCATTTAATAAATAATTTTATAGCTTTGTAGCGTTAATCAAATTTAAAAGAGATGAAAGAGGAGGAAATAGACTTACTGACAATCGGAGAGATTGTTGCAAAGGATTTCAGAGCAGCATCAGTTTTCAGGGAAGCCGGCATTGACTTTTGCTGTGGCGGGAAAAAAGGATTCAGTGAAACCTGTTCTGAAAAAGGAATAAATGCATCCGGGCTGAAAGAAGAACTGAAAAAATTAGGATCTGTTCCCAATACAACCACTCATAACTATAATGAGTGGGAGCCTGTATTTTTATGTGACTTTATTGTAAATACTCATCATAAGTATGTATTGAGAACAATGCCTGATCTTGTACAATATACTTCAAAGATATCTGAGGTACATGAGGACAGGCATCCTGAACTTAAACAGGTAGCAGAGCTTTTTTCAGAAATAAACAGGGAATTGCTTCAGCATTTAAGGAATGAGGAAGAGGTATTCTTTCCGGCAATCAGGGAGTTTATGAGTACGGGTTCACAGAAATCAAAGGGAACAATTCTATCTGAAATAACAAGATTATCTGAAGAGCATGAATTCGCCGGAGGAGCTATGGATAAGATAAATGTGTTAACTGATAAGTACCGGTTACCTCCAGATAGTTGCAATACTTACAACCTAACATTTAAGTTATTGGAACAATTTGAAGATGACCTCCATGTTCATGTTCATCTCGAGAACAACATCCTTTTCCCCGGAATTTTGAAATCAGTTAATTAAAAATTATTACAAATGAATACGGCAACCGGGAATCTTGAAGATGACCATGTTCACATTCTGAGGCTTATTGATGTGATGGAATTTATTACCCTAAATAAGATCTCTGATGTAAACCATCTGGAAATAATAGTGGATATAATCAGGAATTTTGCAGATGGATTACATCATGCGAAAGAGGAGAATCTCTTCTTCCCTTTTCTGGCTACGAAAGGCTTTTCGCCCCAGGAGGGCCCGGTGGCAATAATGTTAAATGAACATGTGCAGGGAAGAAATTTTGTGAAGGGAATATCTGATAATATAATTTTATATAAGAACGGAAATAAATCAGCATCTGTTGAAATTTACCGTAACATGAATGGTTATTCTGATCTTTTACGTAACCATATAGCAAAAGAGAATAATATATTATTCAGAATGGCTGATAATGTATTATCGGAGTCAGAACATAATCAACTTCTCTACCGATTTGGTGAATTTGAAAAAGTTCACTATTCATCTTCAGGTCCTAAAGATTATATAAAGATGATAGAGAACCTGGTTACCTTTTATGAAATTCAGGATCAGGCAAGTCAATAGATAAACTGGAAACCATTTAAATATGACAACAAGAAAACTATGGATCGGTTTTATTACAGTTATGGCGATCTCTTTTGCTGTACTGTTATATTTTGGAAAGGAAATATACCGGCAGGCTCCACCAGTACCTGTTAAGGTAATAAAACCTGATGGAACTCTTTTGTTTACAGGTCAGGATATTAAAGATGGACAGAATGTATGGCAGTCACTCGGTGGTCAGGAGATTGGCACCGTATGGGGCCATGGTGCGTACCAGGCTCCCGACTGGAGTGCCGACTGGCTTCATAAGGAAGCAGTCTTTATCCTTAATGAGCTTGCTCGTCAGCAGGACGGAGTTTCTTATGATGAATTAAGCGAAGAAAGAAAAGCCTATTTCAAAATAGTTCTTCAGAAAGATCTTCGGAAGAATACCTTCGATCCTGTATCAGGAGTTCTGACAGTTTCAGATTTAAGAGCTGAAGCAATTAAATCGAACAGTAAGTTCTATGGAGGGTTGTTTACAAATGATCCTGCTCTTGCTGATCTGCGCGATATATACAGTATCCCTGAAAATTCTCTGAAAGACCCTGCAAGGATACCCTTGTTAAACTCCTTCTTTTTCTGGATCTCGTGGGCCTGCGTCACAGAGCGTCCCGGACAGGAGATCACTTATACCAACAACTGGCCCGCTGAAGAGCTGGTCGGCAACAGGCCAACCGGTTCGCTGCTCTTATGGACAGGTTTCAGTGTAATAATCCTTCTGGCCGGCATCGGACTTATGGCCTGGTACTATGCACGTCGCGGTTCGGAAGAGGAATCCATACCTGCAGTATTCCCGCTTTTAAAAGAGACCCAGACTCCTTCCCAGAAAGCAACCGTGAAATATTTCTGGATTGTATCAGCCTTATTGCTTGTTCAGGTACTGATGGGTGTAATAACGGCACATTATGGTGTCGAAGGTCAGGCTTTTTATGGTGTTCCGCTGGCTGATTACCTTCCATATTCGGTTTCCAGAACCTGGCATATTCAGATCGCTATATTCTGGATCGCAACATCGTGGCTGGCAACCGGATTATACTATGCTCCGGCAATATCGGGAAGTGAACCTAAGTATCAGAAGCTTGGAGTTAATTTTCTTTTCGGTGCACTTCTTGTGATTGTTATAGGATCGCTTGCAGGTCAGTGGTTTGGTGTAATGCAAAAGATGGGTTATGTCCGGAATTTCTGGTTCGGGCACCAGGGTTATGAGTATGTTGATCTTGGCAGGTTCTGGCAGATATTTCTGTTTGTGGGACTTATTATATGGCTTTTTCTTATGGGAAGGGCAATCTGGCCGGCTATTGTTAAGAAGTCGGAGAGTAAACACCTCCTGATACTTTTCCTCATATCAACAATTGCCATTGCAGCATTTTATGGTGCCGGGCTTATGTGGGGAAGGCAGACAAACCTGGCAGTTGCCGAATACTGGCGCTGGTGGGTTGTTCACCTCTGGGTCGAGGGATTTTTTGAAGTGTTCGCAGCTGTTGTTGTAGCTTTCCTCTTTGTGAGGTTGCAGATAATTAAAACTGCAACTGCAACATTAGCCGTCCTCTTTACAACAATAGTGTTTTTGTCGGGGGGTATCCTTGGCACGTTTCACCATCTCTATTTTACTGGAACACCTACCGTGGTGATGGCTCTAGGTGCAACATTCAGCGCACTTGAGGTAGTTCCGCTCGTACTCTTGGGTTTTGAAGCCTGGGGGAATGTAAAGCTTAGCAGAAGCACATCCTGGATCAAAGCTTATAAATGGCCGGTTTACAGTTTTATTGCAGTGGCATTCTGGAACCTGGTAGGGGCCGGAATCTTTGGTTTCCTCATCAATCCTCCGATAGCATTGTATTATATGCAGGGACTGAACACAACTCCTGTTCACGGGCATACGGCACTATTCGGGGTTTATGGGATGCTTGGAATAGGGCTTATGCTCTTTGTGCTCCGCGACATGGATAAAGAGGCTGTATGGAAAGAGAAATGGATAAAATTTGCATTCTGGAGTATTAATATCGGTCTGACTGCCATGGTGCTGATAAGCGTCTTGCCAATAGGCCTTGCCCAGACTGTTGCAAGTGTGAAGGAAGGTTTGTGGTATGCCCGTTCGGCTGAATTCATGCAGCAGCCCGCAATGATGACATTAAAGTGGCTCAGGGTTATCGGCGACACAATATTTGCTCTTGGTACTGTTGCTCTGGGATGGTTCATTTTCGGGCTGAAAGTGGGATGGAGCGTAGAGAAAAGATAGTTTAACAGTTTAATTCTCAACCACCTCTTTTAGCTGGCAAAGGGAGAAATTCCATAATACATCATGTATGTATGCCGGAAACAGGTATTTAAAAAGGTTCTTAGGGAAATTAAATCCGACATAAATTGATAATAGATTTTCATCATTAATAACCATAGTACCTTTCTTAAATGCCTCTATTTTAAAGAATAATATCCCCCCGCGGCCAAACCCATTCATTATTTCATAACTCAGATGTTCACCCGGGATAGATTTTAATAAACGCAGACTGAATGATAATTGTCTCGGGAAAATGTTATATCGTATGATACAGCCAGGCTGGTTTGCCTCACCGGAAATCCTCGTGACATCTATAAATCGTGGTTTAAAATACTTCCTGTCTTTATCACCGAATTTACCTAACTCTCTGAAGATCTTCTCTCCGGGAGCATTCATCCTGATTGAATACATCCTTTCAAAATCCAGAGATCCTTCCCCGAGGTTCCCGGAAAACTCTTCCTTTATTACTTTTGAATTGATCTCGAATACCTCTTTACCTACACCCGTAGTATTTCTTGAAAAATTACCCCATCTCAGGCCAAAGATTAGTTCAGTCATATAGTTTCTAAGTGTAACCAGCAGCCCCCCTGAGAAGATCGCCCAGATTGCCAGGGGATGGTACATGGATAAGATGATGTTTTTATAGATATCCTCTCCGCTTGCAGTATTCCACAGGATTTTCTCAAGTCTTCTGTTTTCTCTTGTCTTCGTCTTCCTTTCTGTAATAACCGCCTGGTATATTATGCGGCTGAAAAAGGAGTTTCTGAAAAATATTCTGATGAATAAAAACACCAGTTTCCCCAGGGTGTTATTTATATTATATTTTCTGATAACTGACCGGTATCCTTTTCTGAGGCTTCTTTTATCTATGCCTCTGGTTATAGCTACTTCTGCCAACATGGCTGATATTTCATAAGCTGAACCTATCCCGTCTTTATAAAGATTTGCGGTAAACATGTCTCCGACAACAGCAATCCTGTCTCCATACGGATTCTTAGCAGTTCCGGTGACAATGTTAGGACTGCAAACGCATAAATTCTTGATTTCTGCCCTCCGGGGAAGTAACTTTTTTATATGTGGCAGATTCATGAATTCATTAATAATTCTCAGGTTATCCTTATTGGTAGAACTATCTATGGCCGGACCTATTAAAACAACTGTAATATATTTTCCTTTGGGTATTATGGAGATCATCTCCAGTTTAAGTGTGTGCGAACCGTGTAATATAAAATAGAGTTCGCCACTTATCTTGTACATTAATTTATCATTTTCTCCGGTATCAAGTTCAAAAATTAAAGTCCTTCTTACTCTGGGAGGTTTGAATCCGGGTATCATCTCCTGCAGGTAGGAGAGTGGCTTTTCTCCGGTATAAAATCTATTCCCCAAGAATCCGTTTACACCTCCTGCAAATGCCACAAAATCTGATTTTATTGTCTTGTTATTGCCCCTAAAACTCACGACAACCCTTCCATCGTCAGAATATTCCAGTCCGGTAACTTCAGATGTGATGATCTTTGCACCTTCTTTTACTGAGCTCTCTGATAAGAAAGAATCAAAATTGTATATACTATCGGTTCTTCCCTTTGGTCTTGATCCTCTGTAAACCGAGTTCATTTCTTTTAAGACATCCAGAGAGATGGTCTTCCAATCAGCAAAAATATTGATTATAAAGACCTTATCCATGATAACCTTAGCAGGTAAAATAAGCCCCAGCTTCTTTAAAGCCTCGCAAACTTTGGCGCTTAATCCTCCGGCGCAATAATTACATTCCCCAATCTGGCATTCGTTGAGGTTGAGCTCCTGTATATTCATGACCTTCTTCTTCTCAACGATAATAACCTCTATTTTTATGCCAGAACTTTTTGCCTTTCTTAAGAGATTAATCGCGAAAAAAGAACCAGCTGGTCCGCCACCAATAATTAAAACCACTGAGCCATCTGCTAACCTTAATTTTTCAGATGGTTTAACAAAGGGATTTAAAAAATTGTAACTAAGGCGGAGCTTTTTTTTAAATCTGATAAGCTGAGGAGCAGCGCTTAGTAAGATATAACTTACTCTGCGAAGCATTGCATCAAAATGCGATATATTAAATTGATAACTCACCAATGTATATTAAAAGACAATATCATCATAAAAACTAGTTTGCTATAATTGAGTATATCAACCAAAACTCACTCCATCACACGGTTAATTTTTCTAATGACTATCGGCAATCATGAATATTAGATTCGAAATCGCTTGAAAATCAATGAATTTATATACATGATTCCTGATACTCATAATTTTTTTTCATTGGTCTGATAAAATTTTATAAGAACTATTTTGTTAAAGAAAAAAAAACTCTACATTTATCCTATTAAAATAGTAGGAAAAGTGTAAAAATATATGAAATTCAATTCAAAAACAAGATATGGTTTAAGAACTATGCTGGAATTATCCTTAAGGGAGAATATGGGGGGAGGGATACTACAAAAAGAAATTGCTGAAAATCAGGATGTATCAGTAAAGTATCTTGATCAAATTATAGCTTCCCTGAAAGCTGCAGGTCTGATCGTCAATGCTGGCGGGAAAAAAAGCGGCTACAGATTGAACAGGCCTTCCGGTGATATCACAATCTATGATGTATATCTTGCCTTTGAGGGTGACCTGTCGATAATTGATTGCCTCTCACCCGGTAAAGAGTGTCCAAGAGAACAGAATTGTGTCCTCAGGATGTTCTGGAGCAACCTGAATATTATTATAAGGTCACGGATGGAGGCAGTTAATTTAAGCATGCTTGCTGAAGATTACAGGAGGGTCGGGGATACCTTGAAGTTGGAATGACCAGGGTTTATTACAGTGACTATTATATATAATTATTTATCAACATTAAATTAAGTACCATGAAATTACAACTTCTCAGAAATCTGATCCTTTTTACATTTTCTATCATTCTTATCGCCTCCTGTTCAGGTGATAAAAACGGATCAAAAGGGCCATTGGGCTCTGGCGTAGCTGCGCAAAAAGTGTATGTGGCTCCGGGTGAACTGGATGAATATTATGCCTTCCTGTCTGGCGGTTTCAGTGGCCAGGTAAGTGTCTATGGACTCCCTTCAGGGAGGCTGCTAAAAGTGATCCCGGTATTCTCAGTTGATGCTGAAAAAGCATATGGTTTCAATGAAGAGACCAAACCTATGCTGGAAACAACCTATGGATTCGTACCCTGGGATGATGCGCATCACCCTGAGCTATCTCAGACCGACGGGATACCTGATGGCAGGTGGTTATTCATTAATGGTAATAACACTCCAAGAATTGCGAGGATAGATCTTACAACATTTGAAACCGTTGAGATCATTGAATTGCCAAACAGTTCAGGTAATCACAGTTCTCCATTTACTACTGAAAACACCGACTATGTAGTTGCCGGGACACGATTTAGCGTTCCGGTTCCGCAACAGGATATTTCAATGAATGAATACACCGGTAAATACAAAGGAACATTATCTTTTGTAAAAGTTGAAAATGATGGCAGGATGAACATAGCTTTCCAGATACTTATGCCCGGATTTGATTATGACCTTGCACATTCAGGGAAAAATGCTTCAAATGGTTGGACATTCTTTACATGTTATAACACCGAGGAAAGCAATTCCCTTCTCGAGGTACAGGCTTCAAAGAATGATAAAGACTATATTGCTGCCGTAAACTGGAAACTTGCCGAACAGTATATTGCCGAAGGCAAATTTGAAGAAATGAATTCTCCTTATATAAGGAATTACTATGATGAAGCGACACATTCTGCTTCAACGGAAACATTCGGGAAGGTAAAAGTTCTTAAGCCGGAGAATTGCCCCGGGCTGGTTTACTTTCTTCCAACTCCGAAATCACCTCACGGCGTTGATGTTGATCCTTCAGGTGAATATATAGTGGGCGCCGGAAAGCTATCCGCTGAACTAACTGTTCATTCCTTCACCAAGATGCTGAAAGCCATCAGTGAAGAAAAGTTTGATGATGAAAAATACGGAATTCCTGTACTTGATATGGATGCCACCCTTGCAGGGATAGTTAAAAGTTCAGGCCTCGGGCCGCTTCATACTGAATTCGATGCTGATGGTAACGGATATACATCATTTTTTATAACATCTGAAATAATCAAATGGAAATTAGGTACCTGGGAAGTTCTCGACAGGGTTCCATGTTATTACTCAATAGGACACCTGATGATTCCAGGCGGAGACTCCAAAAAGCCCTGGGGCAAATATCTTCTTGCACTGAACAAAATAACAAAAGACAGGTATTTGCCTACAGGTCCGGAGCTAAACCAGGCAGCTCAGTTATTTGACATTTCAGGCGATAAAATGGAGTTAATTCTCGATTTTCCGACTATAGGAGAACCTCACTATGCCCAGGCAATTCCGGCAGAAGTTCTGATTAGCAATTCAAAACAGATATTTAAACTGGAAGAAAACAAGCATCCTCATGTAACAAAATCTGAAAATGAAGTAAAGGTTGTCAGGAATGGGAATGTGGTCAGAGTCTACATGACAACTATCCGCTCCCATTTTGCTCCCGACAATATTTCAGGTATCATGGTTGGAGATGAAGTATATTTCCATGTAACAAATCTTGAACAGGATTTCGATGTACCTCATGGGTTTGCAGTTATGGGGGCACTAAATTCTGAACTTTTAATCATGCCGGGTCAGACTGAAACACTATACTGGAAGCCACAATTCCCGGGTGTAATCCCATTTTATTGTTCGGACTTCTGCTCTGCACTTCACCAGGAGATGCAGGGGTACATCAGGGTTTCTGAAAAGAATTCCAAAACTGAGCTGAAATGGAGTGTAGGGTTTGAAGAGTAAATTGGTTTCATTATCTTAAGTAATTCTTCATCACCCCCGTACATGCTTGATGTTCTGCCTGTACCTGGACAGATAATTACTATATTAGTTAAAAACTGACATACCAATGATATCATTGCCAAGAATTTCAATGCTGACAGCAGGTTTTTTCCTATTTCTGGTTTTACTATTCCCTATTTGGAAAATTACCTTAATAGCGCCCCAGTATCCCCGCGGAATGGGATTCTATATATGGGCCAATAAGATAGTTGGTGATAAGCCAGGTACTCTTAAAAATATAAATATTCTTAATCACTATATTGGAATGAAGCCCATTGAACCGGACTCTATCCCTGAATTAAAATATATAAAATATATCCTGCTGGGAATTGCAGGTATGGCTTTCATAATGGCTGTATTTAATAAATGGCAGTTAAACCTCGTCTGGGTTATAATTTTTGTTGCAACTATTGCCCTTGCTTTCTACGATTTCTATTTATGGGAATATGATTTTGGGCACAACCTCAATCCGGATGCAGCAATAAAGGTTGAAGGTATGGCATTTCAACCCCCCCTGATCGGGAAGAAACTTATCATGAATTTTACGGCAATCTCCTCTCCCATGTTAGGATCTCTCTTTATAGTTTTATCTATGGTTTCAGGTGTTTTGGCAGTGTTTTTTGGGATAAGGCAAAAAAAGGTATGAAAAAGTACTATTTATTATATGTTGTGCTTTTAATTAGCTCATGCAGAGTCAATGAACGGGCCATTGTATATGGGTCAGATGAATGTGAACACTGCAAAATGCTCATTATGGACAAGCGGTATGGTTCAGAAATTGTTACATCAAAAGGAAAGGTTTATACTTTCGACTCGGTTGAATGTCTTATTGAGTTTATCTATGAGAATGAGGATTCCGGAATGGATGCAAGTACACTGTTAGTGACTTCCTATACAGATCCGGGTCGGCTGATTGATGCTAAAACAGCAAGTTTTCTTATTTCCGGGCAGATGCCAAGTCCAATGGGAGCTTTTCTTACTGCATTCAGTGATTACAAAGTTGCAAAAGAGTTTTATTCTTCCAGTGGTGGGTACCTGTACACATGGGAAGAACTTATTAAGAATTTCAAAGAAATTAAGTTAAAAGCGATAAAGGAGTTTGATTAAGCGTATAATAATATATAGTACTCTTTTTCTCAGTACAAGTCTTAATGCTTCAGTACTCGAGGTAGGTCAGAGTAAATCCTATCAGTCAATCTCAGTTGCTATTACTTATGCCGGGCCGGGGGATACTGTTATGGTTTACAAGGGGCACTATTCTGAAGGGACTATTGAAATCAAAATCCCAATTGTACTGATAGGGATAAGTAATCCTGTCCTGGATGGAGAAAATAAGTATTCAATCCTGCAGGTACTGGCTGATAATGTAGTTATTAAAGGATTTACCTTTAAAGATGTAGGAGCAAGTTATGTTGAAGAAAGAGCGGCCATAAGGATTTTTAAAAGGACTCATTGTATTATTGAAGCAAATAATCTGGAGAATACCTTCTTCGGAATCTACCTTGAGCGCTGCAGGGATTGTATTATCAGGAACAATACTATAATTGGCAAGGCAGTTAGTGAAATGAACTCAGGAAACGCAATCCATCTTTGGTATTGTAAAAATATTTTGGTTATTGGAAATCACGTGGAGGGTCACCGGGATGGAATTTACCTTGAATTTGTCGATAACAGCACCGTCAAAAATAATTATGTTGTTGATAATCTGCGGTATGGACTTCATTTCATGTTTTCAGATAATGACCTTTATCTGAACAATAAATTTGTGTCGAATGGAGCCGGAGTAGCAGTAATGTTTTCAAAAACAATCCGGATGACGGGAAATGAATTTTCAGATAACTGGGGTAGTTCATCTTATGGCCTGCTTCTTAAAGATATTTCAGACAGTGAGATCACACTTAATCATTTCATAAGTAATACCATTGGTATATATGGAGAGGGTGTGATCAGGACAAATATTACGAGTAACGATTTTATTCGGAATGGATGGGCGCTGAAAATTTTGGGAAGTTGTACAGATAACCATATAAACCGGAATAATTTTCTGAGTAATACTTTTGATGTTGCTACAAACAGCAGCCGGAATAATAATGATTATGATGGAAATTTCTGGAGTGATAATTCGGGAAGATATGACCTGAACAAGGATGGAATATCAGATATCCCGTATCGTCCGGTTACGCTTTTTTCATATATGATCCTGAATATTCATTCAGCAACCATCCTGATGAGAAGTCTTCTGGTAGACATTTTTAATTATGCTGAAAAAATTGCTCCGGTTATTACCCCGAGTAACCTTTTGGATAATAAACCAAAAATGAAGATAATAGATAATGATTAATATACAGGGGCTGAATAAGCATTATAATAAAAATCATGTTCTCAAAGACATAAACCTTAATATCAGCGATCCTGGTATTTATGCAATTCTTGGTCCGAATGGGTCCGGAAAAACCACATTGCTTAAATCCATAATCGGACTCGTTATTCCTGAAAAGGGCGATATCAGGGTGAATGGGATTAATGTGCAGGATACACCCCTGTACAGGAACGAGATTTCATATCTTCCGCAGGTGGCAAGATTTCCTGATAATCTTAGGGTCGTTGAAGTTATTAAACTAATAAAAGATATCCGGAACCAGGAAGCAGATGAATTTCAACTTATTGATCTATTCGGGCTTGAGGCGGAAATGAAAAAGAAACTTGGAAATCTGTCTGGGGGTACCAGGCAGAAGGTGAATATGTTGCTGGGTTTTCTGTTTGATACGCCTGTTATCATTCTCGATGAGCCGACAAACAGTCTTGACCCTGTTTCACTGACGAAGTTCAAAAAAATGATCTTCGAAAAAAAGCAACAGGGGAAGATCATAATATATACAACTCACATTATGAGCTTTGTAGAGGAATTTTCAGACAAAATATTTTTATTACTGGATGGCAGAATCATATTCACGGGAGACTTGCAGGGGATACTTAAGGAAACATTAGAAAGTTCTCTTGAAAACGCAATAGTTCATTTAGTTGACAGGAACGGTAATGATAAAATTTATTAAATACAGTTTTTTCAATCTGATAAGAAGTTACTGGACGATAATTTATTTCGTCTTCTTCCTCATAATTAGCAGTACTATTTTATATTTCAGCGCCGATCTGACAAAATCGATAGTAAGCATGATGAACATAGTTACCGTACTGATCCCGCTTGTTGCGATTATATTTGGAGCTATTTTTTATTATAACTCACGAGAGTTCACCGAGCTATTGCTTGCCCAACCAATAAAAAGGAGCTCATTACTCATTGGACAATATACTGGTTTGTCACTTTCATTGTCATTAAGTTTTGTTGCAGGAGTTTCAATTCCATTTCTAACTCAGGGGATACTGGCATCGGATCATTTGATTGACTTTTTGCTGATTTTAATGGCAGGGGTCTGCCTTAGTTTTAGCATGTCGGCGATTGCGTTCGCCATAGCCCTGAAACATGAAGACAGGATCCGGGGATTTAGTATTGCATTATTCATCTGGTTTTTCCTGGCAATTTTATACGATGGTCTTTTGCTGATTCTTCTGATACTTTTCAAAGACTACCCTACAGATTATCTTGCTATTACTGTTACCATTCTGAATCCCGTTGATCTTTCCAGGGTAATGATAATGCTTGGACTTGATATTTCTGCCCTGATGGGTCAGACGAGCGCAGTTTTTCTCAAATTCTTTGGGACGCTCAAAGGCATATCAATTTCTTTTATCTCGTTGCTTTGCTGGATTTTGATACCTGCACTCCTAATTGTAAAGATTGCACGAAAAAAAGATTTTTAAATTCAGGATTTAATATTTGATAAGATATGATAATAACCCGAAAATTAAGCAATCTGCTAATAATACTCAGTATCAGCTGGTTTACTGTTTTTTGTCAGGAGACACCCGGAGATATCGTCGCCGGGGAAAAGCTGTTTAATAAGGTTCTTAACAAGGATGGGAAAACATGTGCTGATTGTCATTATTTTACAGAACCAGATTCGCTGGACTGGAATCCGTCAGCTCCCGCACTTGCCTCCCGTGTAATGTTTTACAGGAAAGACGGATTGGGGAAATTCTTTGTCGCTCCTGAAGGAAAGGTACTTAAACAGGCGCATGACGGATGTGTTCTTTCTGAAATTGATGAAGTTAATATTATTTCATACATGGCAAGTCTGAACACAGAATTGCCTGTACCAAAGCAACCATTTAAAATCAGACTTATTCTGGTTATCGCGGTAATTCTGATTCTAATCTGCCTGAGTATTGACAAACGCAGATTTCATTGGATCCCGGTCTTGATCAGAAAGATTATGGTTTTTTTGATGTGGGTAATTTTCATTGTGATAATTGTAGATATTACAATTGCTTTTAACCGTGCAAAAGATTATGCCCCTGTTCAACCAATAAAGTTCTCCCATCAAATTCATTCAACAGGGAATAAAATAGAATGTAATTATTGTCATTCCGGGGTACTAAAAGGAAGAAATGCCGGAATTCCTGCTGTAAGTCTATGTATGAACTGTCACAAGCATGTTAAGGAGGGAACCAGATCCGGGTTCTTTGAGATCAGGAAAATCACCCAGGCTTTTGAAGACAGCATACCTGTCAGGTGGATACGTATTCATAATCTTCCTGACTTCACCTATTTTAACCATATGCAACATGTAAAGATAGGTATGTTAGATTGCACGGAATGTCATGGGGATGTTAAAAATGTGCATATCGTTAAACAGGAAGAAGATCTTTCAATGGGATGGTGTTTAAAATGTCATGATACAAGGGCAGTTGACTTTTCAAATGAGTATTACCAGATATATTACAGGAATTATTATGATTCACTCCAATCCGGTAAAATTGACAGTGTAATGGTTTCCCAGATCGGGGGAAGGGAATGCGGAAAATGTCATCAATAAAAAAGATATATTAAAAATACTTTGAGTATGAAGAAATACTGGAGAGAAATTAATTCAAAAAAAGGTGGTCAGGAAGATTTACAGGTGGCGAAAGTAAGAGATGGTGATAATTCTATATTTAATCTGTTCAGTGGGATGAAAAAGGATGGATCTGCCTCGAGGAGAGACTTTCTGAAATTATGCGGATACAGCTTTGCCATTTCCGCTTTAGCCTCCTGCGAGACGAAAGTCAGGAAAGCAGTTCCATATGTTATTGCTCCACTTGAGATCACGCCTGGTGAAGCAAATTATTATGCATCAAGCTTTGTGAATGGCAGCGATTATTGCAGTATTATGGTTAAAACAAGAGAGGGACGTCCGATAAAAATTGAGGGCAATTCCGGGTCGGGCATCACAATGGGTGGTACCAGCGCCAGGGTTCAGGCATCAGTTCTTGAACTGTATGATACTAACAGGTATCATGGGCCACTTAAAAACGGGACCCCATCAGACTGGAAGTCTGTTGATGAAGAGATATCAGACAGATTAAAAATAATTATGGAGACGAACGGTAAAATTATCCTGATAACCCCAACCATCTTCAGTCCATCTACTGAGGCTGTTATTTCCGGTTTTCTTGAGAAGTTTTCTGATGCGGAATGGATTCAGTATGATGCTGTTTCTTTCTCCGGCATGCTCGAAGCAAATAAATTAAGTTTCGGTAAACAGGTTATTCCTGACTACCGTTTTGACAAAGCAGACCTGATTGTGAGTATGGGGGCAGACTTTCTGGGCTCATGGCTTTCTCCTGTCGAATATACCAAGCAATTCAGTTCGAAAAGAGATCCGGACAAAGGGATGAACTACCTGATCCAATTTGAATCAAATCAAAGCCTTACCGGCAGCAATGCAGACAAGCGGATACAGATGAAACCATCACATGAAACGGCAATACTTCTGAATCTTTATAAAGATATAATAGCGTCAGTTGAAAATCGTGAAATAGATGCACCGCCTTCACCTGTTGATGTTAGTGAAACTTCAAAGAAATTGCTTGCCTCGCAAGGGAAATCACTTGTAATTTCTGCTTCAAATGATAAGCAGGTTCAACTACTGGTTAATGAAATAAACAAATCACTCGGGAATGTCGGGCAGACCATCCTTTTTGAATCATATCTGAGAGTACGCAAGGGTCTGGACGAGAATATGGAAAGACTTGTCAGAAAGATGAAGAACAGTGAATTAGATGGCCTTATTGTCTGGAATGTAAACCCGGCATATACCTGGTACGACCGGGAAGGATTTATTGATGGTGTTAAGAAAGTTGGCTTAACCGTATCCTTGTCATGCGTTCCTGATGAAACGAATAGATTAGTACAGTATATCTGCCCTGACCATCATTATCTCGAGAGCTGGAATGATGTGGAAGCCAAAAGATTCAAGTACAGTCTGATGCAGCCTGTAATAAATCCTATTTATAACACCCGCCAGATGCAGGATTCATTGATGAAATGGTCAGGTGGGGGAGTAGTGTTCCACGACTTTTTGAAAGGTTTCTGGGGAAGCAGTTTTATGTCGCAGCAGACCGATTACCTGACCAGCGATGCTTTTTTTGAGAATACGCTCCAAAAAGGAGTTTTTGAACCGGCAATCCCCAAAACAGAGACTGAAAGTGTTAAGGAGAATATAGATTCAATCCCTTTTGACGCTGGAAAAATCAATCATCAGAAATCTCAGTGTAAAGTTGAAGTTGTTTTATATGAAAGCATCGCGCTTGGTGAAGGCAGACAGGGTAACAATCCATGGCTTCAGGAATTGCCTGATCCTGTAACGAAGATCTGCTGGGATAATTATGCCTGCGTTTCACCTGTCCATGCAAAGGAACTGGGACTTGAGGATGGTGACATTATAAGCCTCAGGAGTATTGAATTACCGGTTCATATACAACCTGGTCAGGCTTATGGCACAATCGGAGTTGCTCTTGGCTATGGTCGCAGTAACTGCGGAATGGTCGGTGACGGTACCGGAGTGGATGTATGGCCCATGTCATCATTAAAAGACGGGAATATTGCTTACTATTCTGGTATTGATGATATTGTCAAAACCGGGAAGAAGTACTCATTTGCCCAGACCCAAACTCATCATAGTATGGAAGGAAGGGCCCTCGTCCGGGAGGCTGGTTTAAAAGAGTATGAGAAAGATCCGGTTGCAGGTAATGAACTGCATGTTCACTTTACAGAAACTGCCAGGAGTCTCTATAAACCAAGGGAATACCTGCATCATCATTGGGGAATGGCTATAGATCTCAGTAAATGTACAGGATGCGCAAATTGTGTTATAGCCTGCCAGGCAGAAAATAACATTCCTGTTGTCGGGAAGAAAGAAGTAGCGCGTGTTCATGAGATGCACTGGATGAGGATCGACAGGTATTACACCGGAAGTGAAGATGATCCGGAGGTTGTATTCCAGCCGGTTCTCTGCCAGCATTGTAATAACGCACCATGTGAGAATGTTTGTCCTGTTGCAGCAACAAACCATAGCTCTGAAGGTCTTAATCAGATGGTTTACAACAGGTGCATCGGCACAAGGTATTGCAATAATAACTGTCCTTATAAAGTCAGAAGGTTTAACTGGTTCAATTATACTGAGGCAGGAACCATTTCCGGTAATTTAAGGGACAGTGCCGGTATGACATCTGACCTTAGGAGATTGGTTCTTAATCCTGATGTAACGGTCAGATCGCAGGGAGTCATCGAGAAATGTTCTTTCTGCATACAGCGCATTCAATCAGTTAAGCTTAAGGCAAAAGAAGAGAGGAGGGCCATCAGAGATACTGAAGTGCAAACAGCATGCTCACAGACCTGTCCTGCCAATGCAATAACATTTGGTGATATGAATGATGCTGAAAGTGAGATCAGCAGACTTATCAATAGCGGAAGACGCTATAATCTCCTGGAAGAACTTTATACAAAACCAGCAGTGAATTATCTGACAAAAATCAGAAACAATAAATCATAAGAAAACTAAAAGAATGTTTCAATCTCCATTAAGAATCCCTTTAATAAAGGGCAGAAAAACTTACCAGAGTATTACAAGTGACTTACTCAACCCGTTGATGAACAAACCGGCTAAACTATGGTATCTTGGAATAACTCTCTCCGGAACTGCTCTCCTGTTTGGAGCTTTTATGATCTTCTGGACAGTATGGCAAGGTATCGGAACCTTTGGTGAAAACAGAACTGTAGGCTGGGCGTGGGATATCACCAATTTTGTCTGGTGGATCGGGATCGGACATGCAGGAACTTTTATTTCTGCAATACTCCTGCTTTTCAGGCAGAAATGGAGAACCAGTATCAATCGCTCGGCAGAGGCAATGACAATCTTTGCTGTTATCTGCGCTGCGCTTTTCCCGATTATTCATATGGGAAGAGCATTACTGGCATTCTTTATTTTTCCTTACCCAAATACCAGAAGTTTATGGGTAAACTTTAATTCACCTCTGGTGTGGGATGTGTTTGCAATATCTACCTACTTTACCGTATCGCTTGTATTCTGGTATGTTGGAATGATCCCTGATTTAGGCACTTTGCGCGACAAGATCAAAAAGGGATTTAAAAAAACTATTTACAAAGTATTAAGTTTAGGCTGGAAAGGATCAGCACGACACTGGCACAGACATGAAGTCACTTCAATTCTCCTGGCTGCCCTCGCAACACCACTTGTCTTATCTGTTCACTCTATAGTTAGTATGGACTTTGCTACATCTGTTATCCCTGGATGGCATACCACTATTTTCCCTCCTTATTTTGTTGCAGGCGCTATATTCTCTGGCTTTGCAATGGTATTAACCCTAATGATTATCACCAGAAAGGCATTGAAACTGGAAGAATATATTACAGTAAGTCATGTTGAGAATATGAATAAAATACTTATTGCCACGGGTTCAATTGTAGGTCTGGCTTATATAACAGAATTGTTCATTTCGTGGTATTCAGGGGTTGAATATGAACACTTTGCACTAATGAACAGGGCAACCGGACCTTATTGGTGGGCCTACTGGATAATGATGACCTGTAATGTTATTTCTCCACAGTTATTATGGATCAAAAAGCTGAGAACCAATATTATTTTCACCTTCTTTTTATCTATTGTTATCAATATAGGCATGTGGTTCGAACGCTTTGTCATAGTTGTGACCTCGCTTCACAGGGATTTTCTGCCATCGAGCTGGACAATGTATAAACCAACAATCGTTGAGGTCGGGCTTTTTGTCGGAACACTGGGATTTTTCTTCACGGCATTCCTGTTGTTCGTCCGGGTCTTCCCTGTGATTGCGATTGCCGAAGTAAAATCTGTCGTGAAAACTGTTGGAGAAACTCATCCTGAAAATCTTTAAGCTATGGAAAATATAAATTATATCTCAGTCAGTTTTGATGATGAGATTCCCTTATTAGAGGCTGTTGGAAAACTAAAGGAGAGCAATGAAAAAATTCTGGATGTACTTACACCATTTCCGGTACATGGACTTGACAGGGCATTGTCCATGAAGAGGTCACGGATCCCGCTTATAGGATTTATCTTCGGAGCATTTGGAGCTATAGTTGGTTTTGGTTTCCAGACCTGGGTATTTACAATCAATTATCCGCTGGTATTTGGAGGAAAACCATTCTTCTCAGCACCCTCCTTTATCCCGATAACATTTGAATGTACCGTTCTTTTTGCCGCACTTGGGATGGTTTCTGCCATGTTGATAAAATCAAAACTTAAGCCAGATAGTAAATTTATACCTTTTGATGAAAACATTACAAATGATAAGTTTATAATTCTTATTAGTGCAGAAGATGTTGAGTCGGCCAGAAACAGGATAAAATTAACGCTTAGCGGAATTAATATTATTGCAATAAAATAATGAGTAAATATTCAACTATGGATGAACAATTTATTTTCAGGAAACAATTCCGCCAGGTACTTGCAATAGTAATTGTAGTTGGAATTATCGGGTCACTTGGCGCCATCTTTTTTTCTAAACCCGGGTCCTCAAGGATTTGGGCAAGTATACTTCTTAATAACCAATTCTTTCTTGGTATCGCCCTTGGTAGTGCATTTTTTCTTGCAGTTCACAGGATAGCCTGGTCAGGATGGCACACAGTGCTCGAGAGAATACCGGAATCAATGACTACTTTTATCCCGGTTGCATTTCTCCTTATGCTCCTTGTTTACTTTGGTATGGACAAAATATATCACTGGTCTCATTCTTCTGGTCAAGATGCAATACTTGAAGGGAAAAAAGCCTGGCTGAATATACCGTTCTTTTTTTTAAGACTTGTATTATACTTTGCAGGCTGGATATTCCTTATCCGGATGATGAAAAAGAATTCGAATTTACTTATGAATTCAGGTGATTTGAAATATCATAACAGAAGGAAGCTCTATGCAGGGTTATTCCTTGTTTTCTATGCAGTAACTGTTTCAGCCAGCAGCTGGGATTGGATAATGTCTATAGATGCCCATTGGTATAGTACAATTTTTGGCTGGTACGTTTTTATAGGGATGTTTGTTACCTCACTTGCGTTTATAATTCTGCTTATATGGTTTCTTAAACGTATTGGACATCTTGTATATATCAGGACAGACCATGTACATGATCTGAGTACTTTACTTTTTGCATTCAGCATTTTCTGGGCCTATCTCTGGTTTTCACAATATCTTCTCATCTGGTATAGTCACATACCTGAGGAAACCACTTACTTTCTGCAGAGAAAGGAAAATTTCAGGATTATTTTCTTTGTTAATCTGGGATTGAATTTTGTAGTTCCTTTTTTCGGACTTATCCGACTCAAGTCGAAGCGACAGCTTGGAGTAGCAGCATTAGTTGCTGCATTTGTGCTTATCGGACACTGGATTGATTATTATCAGATGATAATGCCAGGCGCTGTGGGCGAGAGCGCACGGATCGGAATACTTGAGATATGTATGACAATTTCATACGCCGGATTGTTTATTTATATTATATTCAATTCATTGGCTTCACGTCCGCTTGTAAATAAAAATGATCCGTTCCTTGAGGAAAGTTTGAATTATGAATCCTGATCAATAATCTTATCTTTAATTGAATATGATAAAACTTATATCCATCAGATTTTCTATATTTATTCTATCCGGTATATTAGTAATGTCATGCGACAGGAACCGAAATATGCCGGGATATGACTTTTTGCCTGATATGGTTTATTCAAGAGCGTATGAGGCTTATTCTGAGAATCCGGTTTTTAAAGACAGCACGAGCCAACAGATCCCTGTGTCAGGAACAATGCCCAGAGAAATGGCTGCATTCACCTATGATGTAGTTCCCGAAAACAGACTTCTGGCTGGTCAAACCCTTCTAAGCCCGGAACTAATGACCATGAAACATGTTTTTGAAGGTAAAAAATTGTATGAAACATTCTGTGTCAATTGTCATGGTATTGGTGGGAAGAGCGATGGATTCCTTGTAACCAGTGGAAAGCTCCCGGTTAAACCCGCCAATCTTACGGATGAAAGACTTGTTCAGTCATCCCGGGGAGAACTGTTTCATGTTGTGACTATAGGATTTGGACTGATGGGTTCATATGGAGCAACGTTATCAGAGAAGGACCGGTGGAAAATTGTAGAATATATAAAAGTAAAATTGCAGGGTCAGCCCTTGGGAGCAAGAGTTCTTGCTGGAGCTAACCCGGCATTATCTGAATCCTATGAAGATTTTGAAGCCCGCATAGCAACCAAGTTCCCAAGGACTAAAGGTATTGGTCCTGTAACCAGTATTTCTCTTGGTGGAATAAATCAGTCAATGGTGGATCAGGGGATTGAACTCTTTAATGCCAAATGTTCTTCATGCCATAAACCCCTTGTAAAATATGTTGGTCCGGCCCCGTTAGGTGTACTAAACAGAAGGGACCCTGAGTGGGTTATGAATATGATTCTAAATCCAAATGTAATGGTAGAAAATGACGCAGTGGCCAAGGAATTATTAAAACGTTACCTGGCACCTATGGCCAACCAGAATCTTACTCAGGATGAGGCCAGGAAAATCCTTGAGTATTTCAGGACACTTAAGAAGTAGATTTCACCTTGTGTCAGTACTGTGCCCAAAAAAGATACTGAAACCGGTACAGGATTCAAGCTGGAGCATAGAATAAAATAATGCTATCTTAGTACTTTATAGGACTAATAATAATCTGATATGTTTAAAAGTGAAGTATATGTGAGAAGGAGAGAGCAGCTCTGCAGGATCATGAAAAGCGGGGTTGCTCTCTTTATTGGTAATAATGAATCTGCTTTCAACTATCCTGCAAATACATACCATTTCAGGCAGGACAGTGATTTTCTCTATTTTTTCGGACTCGACCATCCCGGATTTGCCGGAGTGATCGATTTTGATTCAGGAACAGACATGGTTTTTGGCAACGATTTCGACATGGACGACATAATCTGGATGGGTCCTCAGCCAACTGTGAAAGAGCTCGCAGCAAAATGCGGAGTTACAATTACTGCTCCCATGTCAAAGCTGGAAGAAAAGATCCTGGATGCACTGGCAAAAAAAAGAAAAGTGCATTTTCTCCCGCCCTACAGGGGAGAATCAAAAATGATCCTCGGATCGCTGCTGAAGGAAAATCCATGTCAGATGAAAACAATTGCATCCGTAGAGCTTATCATGGCAGTCGTGTCGATGAGGTCAGTTAAGGAAAAAATAGAGATCGATGAGATCGAGAAAGCCATCGATATTGCATACGGTATGCATGTAACTGCCATGAAAATGTGCAGACATGGGGTGAAGGAGCAGGATATTTTTGGCGCCATTGAGGGTATTGCCCTGGCAAAAGGCGGAGGAACTTCATTCCCGATAACTCTCAGCATAAACGGACAAACACTTCATAACCACTCGCATGGGAATATCCTTAAGAGGGACAGAATGATGGTGACAGATGCCGGAGCCGAAACCAATTTGCATTATGCCTCCGACATAACAAGGACTACACCTGTAGGAGGTAAGTTCAGTCAGATGCAGAAGGATGTCTATGAGATCGTTCTGAATGCAAACACAGAGGCCATAAAGGCAACAAAACCCGGCATATCGAACCGCGAAATTCACTTCCTCGCCTGCAGGATAATTGCTGACGGGATGAAAGGGCTGGGATTGATGAAGGGCGATATTGATGAAGCTGTTGCCGCAGGCGCTCATGCTCTCTTCATGCCTCATGGCATTGGTCATATGATGGGACTCGATGTTCATGACATGGAAGCACTTGGTGAAAACTTTATCGGCTATAATGATGAAGTTAAACGAAGCGAACAGTTTGGTACTGCCTTTCTCCGTTTTGCCCTTCCATATAAACCCGGACATGTTTTCACTATAGAACCGGGATGCTATTTTATCCCGGAGCTCATTGAAAAATGGAAATCAGAAGCCAGGCATAAGGAATTCATAAACTATGATAAGATCGCGAAGTTCATGCCGATTGGCGGGATACGGATCGAGGATGATGTCCTTATCACCGAAAAAGGGCATAAGGTTTTGGGAAAGCCTATTCCAAAAACAATAGAAGATATAGAGGCTGTCTGTTCGTTATAGATTTCCAGACGATGGCACAGGTTTTCTACCCCTCTGCCCTTTACCCCCTAGGGGGGCTTTTTGAAATCAGAATGAAGAACATTTGAACAGCGAAATCAGAACTTCTGATTTCTTAAATCGTTTGTTCTATTGTTCTTACTTCAAATACCCTACCTGGAGATTTAGAGGTTAAAATAAACTTTTTCAGCATCCCCGGTTATCCTAGATCTTTTCAAGCGTCTTCCACACCTGGTATAACCCCCTCGGTACATGAAAACACCCTTTCCATTTACCACCTTTGAGCGGGAGCAAGACTTCTCCCTGCCTGTTCAGATAACCATACCATTCGGGATACTCTTTATCCCTGAAATGCTCCCATGAATACTCATGTATTATCTCAAACCATTTCAGGCATTCCTGTGAACCGGTCAGCTGGTAACCTTTAGCCATTGAAATAAGTGTTTCAATATGCACCCACCAGAGCTTCTGGTCCCATTCGAGCTGCTGAGGCGGATGACCCTTCATATCAAGAAAATAGAATATGCCTCCATGTTTTTTATCCCACCCGTACTCTGTCATTTGAACTGCAATTTTTGCAGCTTTCTCAATTAGTTCCCGGTTATTCAGGCGCACTCCCAGATCCATAATAAACCACATAGCCTCAATAGCATGACCGGGATTAAGAACCCTTCCTTCGAAAGTGTCAGAGAGTTTATTGTCAACAGTTAAAGTTTCAACTACAAGCCCGAGTTCCGGACTGTAGAAAACATCCATCACCTCATGTATGCAGGTGTCGATTGTTTTTCTGAGATATACAGGCTCAAGCAGATGTTCAATTTCAAGTGCCAGATTACAGAGGATCATTGGAAGTGCAAAATTTTTCAGATTTCTTGTTCCCGGGTGTGCCTTGTTCCATTTCCCTTTAGGATTGTCCGTTTTTGACAGGATAATGTCAAATGTCTTCCGGGCAATATCAGCATACTCCTGATTTCCCGTTGCCTTGCTGAGCTGGCCGAATGCCATTGTGGCAAAGGTGTATGAAAAGATATTGTAAGGTTCAACAACAGGTCTGCCTTCCCTGGTAAGAGAGAAATACCAGTTTAAATTGCCGTCATGACCGTATTTCTTAAGGAACTCACCTCCCTGCGTGGCGCATTTAAGCCATTCGGGATTCTTTTCCAGGTTATTGTAAAGCATTGAAAACATCCACACCTCACGGCCCTGGAGCCACACAAACTTATCGGTGTCAAATACATTTCCCTGCCTGTCGAGGCATGTGAAATAACCGCCATATTTTGTGTCCTGCGATTTCTCCAGCCAGAATGGCATTACGTTGTTCAAAAGCTCATCCCTGTAGAGGTTTGCTAAGTTCAAGGGATCCATGTTATTATACTTTTATCTTTGGTCTTTTGTCTTTTATCTTAGCCCTCTGCCCTCCGCCCTTCGCCCTGCTTATCCACATCTCCTCAATCTCCTCGAGCGACTTTCCTGTTGTTTCGGGCAGGAGTTTCCACACTATTAATATATAAGGTACGCACATAACTGCGAATAGGAGGAAGGTCCCTGCCGGTGTAAGTTTTGAGAGCATCACAGGGGTAAGCTGACCAATGAGGTAAGTTCCGATCCATAGTGATAATCCGGCAATCGACATGGCAGCGCCCCTTACTTTTACAGGATACATCTCCGACAGAAGTACAAATATCACCGCACAGATTGATATTGCACAGGCAAAAATGTAAAAAAGGAAGAATATCAGCAGAAAAACAGGCGGTATTCCAAGCTCTGTACCTTTTGAAAAATATATGCCTATGAGAATGAGACTTATAATCATTCCGGATACACCCCAGTAAACAAGCTTTTTACGTCCGACTTTATCAATAATTATCAATGCAAGTACTGTTGTCAGCATATTTACTGTTCCAACGAGCGACTGGTAAAACAATGAATCACCACTCGACAAACCGCTTTCCATGAATATTGAAGGGCCATAATAGAGTACAGCATTGACTCCCATGAACTGGCCAAGTATAGCCAGTGCAACTCCGATAAACATCGCCATTCTGAAACCCGGCTCCAAAAGCATGCGCCAGTTAGTTACAGTTTCAGATTCAATAAGGTGTTTGACGTTATTGATCTGGTTGCCTGCTTCAACTTCGCCGAAGATTCTGCCCAGGATGATAAAGGCACTTTTCTCTTTTCCTTTTACGATCAGCCATCGGGGACTTTCGGGTATCAGGAAAAGGATTGTCATAAAGAGAAGTGCAGGTAAAGTCTCCATGCCAAGCATCGCTCTCCAGCCTTCCGTGGCAAAAATTTTACCATACAACCCTGATGTTGCACCATTTTCGAGTAATGATTCGGAGTATTGCTGCAGACCATAATTAGCCAGGTAAGCGCCAAGAAAACCTACCGTTATCGCAAGCTGGTACATCGACACCAGTCTTCCCCTGAAAGCGGGAACAGATACTTCAGCAATATATAAAGGAGAAACGATAGAGGCAACACCGATTCCGATACCCCCGATAATCCGATATATCACTAATTGTGTCTCATCTGCTGAAATCATACATCCGAATGCCGAAACAAAAAATAACACAGCCGACATAAGCAAAATGATCTTTCGCCCGAAGCGGTCACTGAGATAACCGGCAACCATTACTCCTCCTATTGAGCCCAGAAGAGCGCATCCTACATACCATCCCGTAGCAACATCATTCATGCCGAACTGAATTGCCACCTGATTTACTGTCCCTGAAATAACTGCAGTATCATAACCGAAGAGAAAACCGCCGATTGATGCTACAATTGAAAGCCAGACAACATACAATATCTGTTTTGATTCTGCTTTCATATTGATTATTTTTTATTCAAAGGTTATTCCGGCCATTCTGTTTCTATACCCTGAGACCGGATCATTTTCCGGAATTCCTCAAGAAGAGTCTTATTCTCCCTGACATACCGTGGCAGCACTTTTTTGTCTGACGAAAAAGCAATCAGCATACCGGCCGATTCTCCTATACTCCATTCCACCGGATGCAAACGATAGCAGCCATTGGTTATATGCGTAGTGCCTATATTCTTGTTTGCAGGGATCAGGTTTTCAACCCTTTCAGGGATAAGCGCTCCAAGTGGTATCTGGAAAGGAAGTGAAGGGAAATCAATATAATTGTCTCCTGCGCATGAAGGGTGGAGATCAATATGATAATAGCCAATACCAACACTGTCGTAGAATTCAGCAGACTTAATATTTTCTTTAATGCCGGTTACCATTGATCTGTTTTCTCTCCCGACATGTTCTTCGAGTATTCTGAAGAGAGGTTTTATCCTCCGCGACTCGCGGACATAAGGGTATTTGGCCAGTCCGTCCTCAGTGCCCATAATATCACGCCGAATGCGCAATCCTTTCCATCCGTATCCTTTATCGGGCCGGGGAGCCTCAGTCTGAAGCCAGTACAAAAGTGAAAGGCTCAGCTGTTTGGCTCTGTCAACATGTTTTCTGAACAGTTCTTTGTCCGGAGTGATAATATTTCCGAGCATGTAGTCATTTTGCGGCCAGTTGACCAGAGTTATATCTCCCCGGTAGGTTCTCGGGATGAAATTATTCTTATTGATAATGCGTCTGTAGTTCCAGAGGTTCAGCAGTGGTGATGTATCATTTCCTGCAGGATTGAAGGCAAGATCTTTAGGAACCAGCGTGGAGGGTGTTGAATAACGCAGCTCAAGTAGTTTTCCCGACCATGGAGGAGTGAGAGGAGGAACATGATTTCTCCAGAAATCATATTCTTTCGGTTTGTCTATTGTATGATCCTCTCCTTCAATATAATCTATTGCGAAGCATACTGTGAATGACTGGTTATTTTCAGGATCTGCTTTCTCCGGCGCATGCAATTCCCCTGTATCTTTTACTGATTCAGTGCCGGTAACGTATTCAGCTCCGGTTAATGGAAGCAGATCACCAAGTTCGGTTGCATCAATAAACCATGGGGCTGAAAGTGTAATTTCTTTTCCTGAAAGCCGGCTTATTGCACGAAGGGAACGGACTTTGTCTCTTTCCACGTCGGCCGATATAACCCTGTGATTTATGAGAAGGATCAATCTTCCGGAACTTATGTATGGTGCCATTAGTTCGTTCAATACAGATACAGCTGCTGCCGGTTCGTGGCATAACCTTGATACAGAACCGTCACCGGGATTCAGGAACTTATTTGCCCTGGCAGATTCTGTAAGCGGATAATTGCGAAGATAGTACTGGCGGATCTGAGTCCTGAAATTCCGGTAAAGTTGTGTACCCCCGTGGGTTTCAATCCACTGATGCTCATCGGGTGGTACACCCTGTTGCGATAACTGACCTCCGGGCCAGTCGGTCTCTTCAGTTAAGATCACTTTAAGGTTATTGCGAAGTGCCGACAGAGCTGCTGCGCAACCTCCAAGCCCACCACCGGCAATTACAAGATCTGCTGATAATCCGCCGGTGTTCTGAATCGGATGAGCAGGTTTATTAAAAAACTGCGGAGATTCCGGCAAAGAGCCGGCTATTACTGCACCGCTGCCTGCTGCAAAAAGTTGTACAAATTTCTTGCGTTCCATAGATCAGATCAGAACGCTTTATAGAATTCCCTGTTCATCCTTGCTATATTTGTAAGCTTGATTTGCTTCGGGCATTCAGCCTCGCATGCACCTGTATTGGAACAACTGCCAAAACCAACTTCATCCATTTTATCAACCATGGCTCTTACTCTCGCTTTTGCTTCAATCCGTCCCTGGGGCAGAAGGGCGAACTGAGAAATTCTTGCTGATACGAACAACATTGCTGATGCATTCTTGCATGCAGCAACACATGCTCCGCAGCCGATGCAAATAGCTGAATTGAAAGCCTCATCTGAAACATTCTTTGGGACAAGAATATTATTGGCTTCAGGTGCTGAACCTGTATTGACGGAAATATAACCTCCCGCTATCTGGATTTTATCAAAAGCAGATCTGTCGACAATAAGATCTTTGATCACAGGAAATGGTTTTGCCCGCCATGGTTCAATCCATACAGTTTCACCATCTTTGAAAAACCTCATTGAAAGATGGCATGTTGTTATTGCCGGAACAGGTCCGTGAGGATGACCGTTTATATACATTCCGCATGAACCGCATATTCCTTCACGGCAGTCGTGGTCAAAAGCCACAGGATCCTTATCCTCTTCAACAAGCCTCTTGTTAAGGGAATCGAGCATTTCAAGGAATGCCATTTCAGGGGATACATTATCCATCCGATATGTCTCAAAATTACCTTTGACCTGTGCGTTTTTCTGCCGCCATATCTTTAAAGTCAGCTTCATTTGCTTATTGAGTTTTTGAATTAATTTAGATCTGAACTTCTTTTTTTAATGCTCAGAGCTCAGGGCTCAGAGTAAAAAGGACTGATTTGCCCTAACCCTGCGCCCTGTGCCCTGCGCCCTGCGCCTTTTATTTATAACTTCGTACCTTCATCTCCACCTCTTCAAACTTCAGCTCTTCTTTGTGAAGGATATGAGGATTATCCTCTCCGGCATATTCCCAGGCAGCTACATAAGCATACTCTTCATCATTGCGTTTTGCCTCGCCATCCGGAGTCTGATACTCTTCCCTGAAATGTGCTCCGCATGATTCTTTCCTGTTCAGGGCATCAGTTACCAGGAGCTCTGTAACTTCAAAATAATCAGCTACTCTGCCCGCCTTTTCAAGTTCCTGGTTAAGTTCGGTATATTCACCGGTAACCTTCAGATCTCTCCAGAATTCATCCTTGAGCTCTTTTATAAGGACAAGAGCTTTTTTAAGACCTTCCTCGTTTCTGATCATTCCGCAATAGTCCCACATTATCTTTCCAAGACGCTTATGAAAAGAAGAAGCAGTCTTCTTCCCTTTTATGGAGATAAGTTTCTTAAGTCTTTCAACAACTTCTTTTTCTGTTTCTGCAAATTCAGGACTATCTGTTGAGATATTAGGAACCCGTATCTCGTTAGAAAGGTAATTGCTGACTGTATTCGGGAGTATAAAGTAACCGTCTCCTGAAGTCTGCATCAGCGAACTGGCACCAAGCCGGTTTGCGCCGTGATCTGAGAAATTTGCTTCCCCGATTGCATATAGTCCGGGTATTGTTGTCATCAGTTCATAATCGACCCATAGACCCCCCATTGTATAATGGCCGGCAGGGTAGATACGCATAGGCTCTTCGTAGGAGTCGATACCTGTGATGTTCTTATACATTTCAAAAAGGTTCCCGTATTTATTCTCAATAGCCTTTTTCCCCTGTTTTTTAATTGCATCCTTAAAGTCAAGGTTTACAGCCAGTCCGGTTTCTCCTAAACCATACCCGGCATCACAACGCTCCTTGGCAGCCCTTGATGCAACGTCCCTTGGTACAAGATTGCCGAAAGTGGGGTACCTGCGTTCAAGGTAATAATCTCTTTCTTCCTCAGGAATTGCATTTGCAGGCCTCTTATCACCTTTGGTTTTTGGAACCCATACACGGCCGTCATTGCGGAGAGATTCTGACATAAGGGTTAGTTTCGCCTGGAACTCATTAAGCTGGGGAACACATGTAGGATGTATCTGTACGAAACTCGGATTTGCAAAAAATGCACCTTTTTTATGAGCTTTCCATGCTGCCGATGCATTTGAGTTAACGGCCAGAGTCGACAAATAATATATTGTACCATAACCTCCGGTTGCCAGAACAACTGCATGTGCAGCATGTCTCTCTATTTCGCCGGTGATGAGGTTTCTGGCAATAATTCCTCGTGCTTTGCCGTCAATCAGGACCAGATCAAGCATCTCACGGCGCGGGAACATTTTTACATTTCCCTGTTTTATCTGTCTGTTAAGAGATGAATAGGTTCCCAAAAGACATTGCTGGCCTGTCTGTCCGCTGGAATAAAAAGTCCTTGAAACCTGAACCCCTCCAAATGAACGGGTATTAAGTGTTCCCCCGTAATCACGTGCAAAAGGAACACCAAGTGCTGTATAGTGATCAATAACCTGATTGCTCACTTCTGCAGCCCGGTAAACATTTGCTTCACGTGCCCTGAAGTCACCACCCTTAATCATATCATAGAAAAGGCGATAAATACTGTCGCCGTCACTCTGGTAATTCTTAGCTGCATTAATTCCGCCCTGTGCTGCTACAGAATGTGCCCTGCGGGGAGAATCCTGGTAACAGAAAGTTTTAACACTGTATCCGAGTTCCCCGAGAGCCGATGAGGCACCTGCTCCTGAGAGTCCGGTGCCGATGACAATTATCTCAAGCTTCTTTTTATTTGCCGGATTAACCAGCTTTACCGAAGCTTTGTAGCTTGTCCATTTCTGAGCAAGAGGACCTTCCGGTATTTTTGAATTAAGTTTTCCCATATTTTGTAGATTTTCTTCTGATCTATCTGAAAAGCCATAAAGTGACTGAAATTAAACCAAATCCTGCAGGTATAAGTATCGCATAAAACAATGCAACTTTCTTTACAACCGGAGTCCAAATCCTGTGGTTTAGACCAAGAGTCTGAAAAGCCGATGAGAATGCATGAAACAGGTGAAAGCCCAGGAGGATGAAGCAGGAAAGATAAATATAATTGTAAGCAGGTATTTTGAAAAGATTATGAGCCATGGAATAGAAATCTTCAGGATCACCATCCACAAGTCCAAGCTTCACAAAGTAGAAGTTGAAGAAGTGGAGTACAAGGAATGTAAGCACAGTAGCTCCGGTCCAGATCATGAATCTCGAAAAGAATGATGTCTCTGATTTGTTCCCGCTGACATATCCTACAGGCCTGACCAGCCAGTTTGATATCTGAAGGTAAATGCCATATGTAACATGGATCAGTATTGATGCTATCAGCACAACCTCAAATATTTTAACCGGAGGAAATGTGGCCATGAAATGAGCTGCTTCATTAAAGGAGGCCGGATCGCTCTTTAAGAGCATTAAGTTGATAATAAGATGTACTGGCAGAAATGTAAGCAGGAACAATCCTGCAAGAGCCATCACGAATTTTTTCGAAATTGAAGCAAACAGAACTTTACTCATTGGTTGTGAAATATTTAGAGTGTTTAAAGATCAGGGATGATAATCAAAGCTACTTTTTATCTCCTGATAAATTTTTAAATCTGAGATGCTAATTATCATAACCGGCAACAAAAAAATGTGAAGAAATACACATTGTGCAATTAGCTATCTGCGCAAATCTAATAAATTAATGACATGTATCTTCCGTTTGAAGATGGAAAAATTATTTCTCAAGATACTCTATCGCATATTTGAGAGTAGTATCAATCTCTTCCCAGATTGGATAGAATCCCTTGTTATCTAATACATTGCGGGCAATATAAGCTTTCAGCTGGGTATGAATTATTTTTCCTGAGGTCTTTAATCCTGCAGGATCCCTTTTGACATTATTGTTTTCTGCAAACACAACAAACTGATCCAGGAGGGCTTGCTTATCAAGATATTTTTCCATCTCATCTGCTTCCGTATACCTTTTAAGCTGTACATTGTTGTTCTCAGTATATTTCAGAGCAAACCTGTATATAAGCGCACGTACTTTGGCCAGATAAGGCGATACCATAGTTGTATCAACGGGAACGAACTTATCAGGCATTATCCCTCCGCCTCCATATACTATTCTGCCGCCTGATGTTGTAAATTTCAGGGAATCAGAAAACTGAATGCTATCGGATACGTCAAATTCACCATGAATATATCTCTCATTAAGATCATCGTAATATTTATCAAAACCATCCTTGTATGGTTTCTGTATAGATCTTCCGGTTGGAGTATAGTAACGGGCAATAGTCAGCCTCATTCCAGAGCCATCGGAAAATGACACAGGTTCCTGGACCAGTCCTTTTCCGAATGAGCGTCTGCCGATTATTGTACCGCGGTCATTGTCCTGTATGGCACCTGCAAGAATCTCGCTGGCAGAGGCACTCCATTCATCTATAAGTATAACCAGGTCTCCGTTCTGAAAAATACCCTTGCTGTTCGCCCTGGCTTCATTCCGTGGCTGTGACCTTCCAAGGGTGTAAACAATGAGCTGATCTTTAGCAAGAAACTCATTTGCTATCCTTATTGCAGCCTCCATTACTCCGCCCGAGTTACCCCTTAGGTCCAGAATCAGATTCTTCATCCCTTTGCTCCTTAGCTCCAGGATGCCGTTCATGAACTCATCATAGGTAGTTACTGCAAAGGAGGTTATCCTTATGTATCCGGTCTGGTTATTCACCATATAATTGACATCCACACTGTAAATAGGTATTTTATCGCGGGTAATCTCAAATGGGAGTAGCTCTTTATGACCGGTTCTGAGTATTTTTATCCTTACTACGGTTCCTTTCGGACCTTTAAGCAATCTCATGACATCTTCATCGGCAATTTTCTTTCCGGCTACCAGCGAATCATTCACATAAATGATTTTGTCGAGGGGCAGAAGACCTTGCTTTTCCGATGGCCCGCCCGGGATAGTGCTGATTACAAGTATTGTATCAGTAAACATGTTGAAGGATATGCCAATTCCTTCGAAATTACCCTGTAACGGTTCATTTGCCCTTGCAAGATCCTTTGCAGGAATGTAAATCGAATGGGGATCGAGTTTCTTCAGAATTGCCGGAATGGCACTTTCTGAAAGTTCGTTCCTGTTAACAGTATCAACATATTTTTCTTCAATGATATTTAAAATGTTGCTGATCTTGTCATTTCTTGATTTTATGCTGGAGTGATACTGAAGATCGGGATCTGAAGGCAGTATTTTACCAATAAGAATACCCACAGCAATAGCAAGGGCAAGGGATACAGGAAGAAAGATATTCCTGTTAGGATTATTGTAATTCATAAATGTTTTTTTCAGGATCAATAAAAACCAGTTCAATTCCGGCCCGTTTCAGAAGCTCAAGGCCGTCAGTTTTATGATAGCGGTTGCAGTATACCACTCTTTTTATCCCTGACTGGATAATCAATTTTGCGCACTCCATGCATGGCGAGGTGGTAACATAAAGCGTTGAACCTTCACTGGAGTTATTCGATTTTGCAACCTTGGTTATGGCATTAGCTTCGGCATGAAGAACATAGGGTTTTGTAATATTATTCTCATCCTCACATACATTTTCGAAACCGGCAGGAGTTCCGTTATAGCCATCGGATATTATCATCTTTTCCCTGACAATAAGTGCTCCAACCTGTCTTCTGATGCAATATGAATTCTGTGCCCATATCAGAGCCATCTCCAGATACCGCCTGTCAAACAGAGTCTGTTTCTCTCCGTAAGGCCTCAGTTCATTCTTGTCTGACATTAAAATTTTCTTCTGTTAAACCGGTTAAAAAGCGGGTTCAAAGGTAGTTATTTTCCTTAAGACTTTGCTTTATCAGCAGACCGTATGATAAAATAATCCCCGTTTAATGCCAGATATTGATTTAATAAATTCTCCGGTTAATAACATTTATAGTTATTAACCGTTTAATTATTGCTGATAACTTATTTTTGCGATGATTAATTACAAATGGAATAATTTTTGATAAGTATTCTGTGATTCACTATTTTCCGTAACAATTATAAATATGAAAAAGATATTATTTGCAGGGATATTGCTTGTAACAATTACAATTGCTTCAGGTCAGGACAAATTCACAGATAAGAGAGATGGAACTGTTTACCGGACAGTTACCATAAATGGAACGACATGGATGGCAGAAAACCTGAGGTATATGCCAAAACAGGGATCGGTATATTACGATAACGATTCCAACAATGCACGGGTTTATGGTGTTTTGTATGAGTGGAAAGCCGCTGTTAAGGTCTGTCCTTCAGACTGGCATCTTCCATCCGGGACTGAATTCAGGGACCTTTCTGACCATTTTCAGCATCATGATTCATGGAGAAATTCTTCGCCGGGCTACCCTTCAATCGAAATACAACTCGGAGGTATGCAGGATCATGAGGGGACCTTTTCCGAAATAGATGAAAGTGGCTACTACTGGACATCAACCGATTATGATAAGAACAGCGCAGAGTATTTCAGCTATCTTATAATAGACAAAATGCCTGTAACTGATATTTCAAGAAAGGCAGATATTGATGATATAGAGGGAACTGCAAAAAGCGATAAATACTCGGTCCGCTGCGTGAAAAACTGATTGATCAGCCTGTTCAATAAATCTCATTTTTCTTGTTTTTTACATTCCTGATTCGTAATTTTACGAATTGACCCTGATTTCTGTTAAATTTACTGCGACAGGGAGCAATTGTCTTATTTATCTTATCATGCCATGGCTTCAGCAAAAAGTAACGGTTTCAGTGACGACGATATGAAACTGGCGAGGTTTGCCAAAGCGATATCGCACCCGGCACGGATAGCTATTTTGAAACATCTTGCTTCACTTGAGACATGCTGTTTCACGGAGATATCAAATGAACTGCCTCTGGCTGACTCAACGGTATCACAACACCTGACGGAACTTAAAAAAGCGGGATTGATTCAGGGGAGCATTGAACTACCAAAAGTTCAGTATTGTATCAACTTTGATAACTGGAAACTTGTAAGGAAATATTTCAAAGAGTTTACAAAGATGGGGATAGTTAAATATGAGAATGTCGAATAGTATTAAATCTATAAAACATGAAAAATATAAACCTGGTTCTACTGTTTATATTTGTATTTGTAGTTCTGATACTTGTATCGCTTACCGGTAACAGAGGTAAAAACAGGAAAACACCTTCTCTTCAGCGTGAATTAATTACTCAAGCAGGTGTATGCCCTCCATTCTTCCTTTACGATGAAGATGGTAACATAATTGACCCCGTGCATAATGTCAATGCTGAAAAACCTTATTCTCCGAAGCAGACATGCGGAAAATGCCACGATTATAATAAGATTACCGAAGGGTTCCATTTCCAGCAGGGGAAGGATGAGATTGCAACCGGCACTTATGCTGAAAGGTATCAATGGGTTTCAACACCGGGTAATTACGGAGGCAATTGGTGTTCACCGGCACCTCTTTATAGCTATCTGTCGAAGAAATCCAATACTTCTGTAAAAGAGATGGATATGACTTCCTTCACCTTTATTACAAATGGATGTGGTACATGCCATCCCGGTGGAGGTTCTCTTGAATATGACAGAGAAGGTTTCAGATATGATAAACATATGGACTCTCTGAAATATACCGCAGGTGGTGAAAATAATTTTGACGGTGATTATTTCCAGGCTCACTGGAACCGGTCGGGTGTGATCGAAGCAGATTGTAATCTTTGCCATCTTCCTGAATATGACTATAAGACCAGGAATGAACACCTTACAAAATTCAATTTCAGGTGGATGGCAACTGTTGGATCGGGATTGGCAATGGTGGAGGGTTCAGTTAAAGATACGGTTGACCTTAAAGTGAAATATAATATTGCAAAATTTGGAGCTGATGGCAAGGTTTCAATGCACCTTGTGAGAGAACCAAGGAATGAGACCTGTCTTAACTGCCACTCAAAGCCACAATGGAAAAAACGGGGAGCATCATTTACGGAATATACTGATGTTCACATCGCAAGAGGTATTAAATGTGTTGATTGCCATGTTGCCGGATCAATGGCAACTGATAAGAGAATAAAAGGAAAAGAGGTTCATCAGTTCGGGAAGGGCGATGATCCTTCGGGTCGTGTACGTGATGATCTTGATAACACAATACGTACCTGCAATGATTGCCATACAACAGGTTACCTTAATGCTCCCATTGCAAAACATTTATGGCTTCCGGATCTGCATCTTGATAAACTCTCGTGCCAGACATGCCATATTCCTGAAAGAAAAGTCAAATCAGCCCTGGTGCAGGTAAGTGATGTCTTTAATCCGGGCACAAAAATCTCGCCGCCTCCGAAATATATCTGGACATTTTACGATCAGAACATGAATTACTGGAACCATTACGGTGAACTGAGCATGTTCACGGCAAAAGACCAGCCGACAGATCCTTTCATACCCCGGTATGCCAAATACAAGGGTCAGATTTTCCCGGTTAATGCCGTTCACAGTGCATGGCCCGCAATCTATACCGAAGGGCAGAAGGGATTACATCAGCCTAATATGAAGGATATTTATGGTATGTGGATGGCTCACAAAAAAGATAGATCGAAATATCCTGAGCTTGCAAAAATCACCGACAACAACTCTGATACCATACCCGAAGTCAATACCCCTGAGGAGGTTGATGCATTTATAAATTCGGTAACAGCCTGCATGGCGGATATAGGTTATGATCTGACCGGAAAAAGGATAGTCTGGGTGAATAATGACAGGATGTACCTTAACGGGAAAGAATATAAGATCCTGGAAAAGGAGACATGGGAATCATCACCTTATGCATCAGTGTACAAATACAGTCATGATGTATTTCCTGCGAAAGCAGGACTTGGAACAAACGGATGTACGGATTGCCATTCTTTCAGATCTGATATGTTTTATGCTCAGATTGTTAAGTATCCCTTCAGCGATGATGGAAATCTGCTAATGGAACCTCAATATAAAAGGCTGAATATGAGTGGATTTATGGTAGGTTTATCAGCTTTCAGGGAGCAGGTTGTTAAATCATTTTTATATCCGGCCATAATCTTTCTGCTTATAGTGATAATATTATCGCTTGCAGCTTATGAAAGCAGAAAGAATACCTATTTTATTATAAACTCAAAACTACTGCTTATTGTTTATGGTTTACTTATTTCCGGATTAGCGTTTGTTTATCTTAAACCGGATGTAAACAGCTATGTTTTGCCCGACAGGCCGGTACTTGATTCAAATCATTTCTTCATAACATTTCTTGCAATTATTGCAGGAGCATATACCTGGGCCAGGATGAAGAAAGAGTATCCTTCAGGTTCAATGATAATCAAAATGCAGGCATTGTTTTTAATTCTGTCTGTTGTTTCTGGTTTATTTATGATGATTAAATTTGATCTGATTTACCAGATTGTCAGAATTGCTTATACGATATTTGATTTGTCAATTGTTTTAAGCATACTGACTTCAATTATTTATTTTATTAATGATCAGTTCAATAAACTAAATCCTGAAGCTAAGTAATAAAACATAAGAGTTTAACCATAATAACATGAAGTATGAAACACTCAATCGGTTTTATAGGAGGCGGAAGAATTACAAAAATACTTCTGCAGGCATTCAGTAACAAGAATGTGAAATTCAATTCTGTTGTTACTGACACGAACAGCGAAGTTACTTCCAGACTGAAAAGCATTTATCCTTTTATCTCTGTTGAGAGTGCTTCAGTTGCAGCAGCACAGGATATAGTTTTCATATCACTTCATCCTCCGGTGATTATGGATACTCTTGAACAGTTGAAGAATAATTTCAAAAGCAGTGCGACTGTTATCTCACTTGCACCAAAGATCAACATTGCAAAGATATCATTAAAGCTTGGACAGGTTAAAAACATTGCAAGGCTAATCCCCAATGCCACTTCATATATAAATGACGGTTTTAATCCGGTATGCTTCTCCACTGATTTTAACCGGGAGGAGAAGAATTCCGTAATGGATCTTCTGAAAACCATGGGTCATACTTTTGAGGTTGCCGAGGAGAAACTTGAAAGCTACGCTATTGTCTCTGCCATGCTGCCAACTTATTTCTGGTTTCAGTGGAAGTATATGGAGGAGATAGGCATACAAACAGGACTTACAAAATCTGAATCGGAAGAAGCTGTGCATCAAACCCTGCTGGCTGCCATCAATTTAATGTACACATCAGAAATGAAACCGGAAGAGGTAATTGACCTCATTCCGGTTAAACCCATCGGAGAACATGAATCGCAGATAGCTGAGATATATAATACTAAGCTCCTGGGATTATTTGAGAAGATCAGGCCCTAGGCATTTTTAAATGCCTTTTTCCCGGCAAATTTTGCATACTTACCCAGTTCGTGCTCAATACGCATGAGCTGATTGAATTTCTCAATCCTCTCACCACGGCATCCGCTACCGGTTTTTAAATGTCCGGCATTTACAGCTACCGTGAGGTCAGCAATAAAACTGTCGGGTGTTTCACCGCTTCGATGCGACACAAATGCATTGTAATTATTCCTGTAAGCCAGTTCAATTGTTTCAAGGGTTTCAGTAACTGTTCCAATCTGGTTAAGTTTAATCAGGACAGAGTTAGCAACACCTTTGGCGATACCTTCGGCAAGGATGGCTTTATTGGTGCAAAACAGATCATCTCCGACTATTTCAATCTTTTTACCGAGAGTATCTGTCATATTTTTCCACCCTTTCCAGTCGTTTTCAGCAAGACCGTCTTCGATAAGTACAATCGGGTAATCTTTTACCCACTTTGTCCATAGTTTTACCATGTCGTCGCTGGAGATCAGTTTACCTGTACTTTTAAACAGTTTATATTTGCCCTTTTCCCACATTTCGCTGGCGGCAGGGTCGAGGCATATACTGACATCGTCTCCGGGTTTATAGCCGGCTTTGGTAATGGCTTCGAGGATAACATCAACAGCTTCATCATTCGATTTAAGGTTAGGAGCAAAGCCTCCTTCATCGCCAACGCCTGTACTATATCCTTTTGCCTTCAGAACTGATTTGAGGGTATGAAATACTTCAACGCCCATACGGATAGCTTCAGTGAATGTTGCAGCCGAATGAGGAGCAATCATAAATTCCTGAAAATCAACATTATTGTCGGCATGCTTGCCTCCGTTAATAATATTCAAACATGGAACAGGAAGCAAATGAGCATTACTTCCACCCAGATACTGGTAAAGTGGAATTCCGGCGCTTTCAGCTTCTGCCCGCGCATAGGCCATTGAAACGGAAAGAATTGAATTTGCTCCCAGTTTTGACTTATTGGGAGTTCCGTCGAGTTCAATCATGCGGTAGTCAAGTTCACGCTGGCTACTTAATTCCTTTCCGGTTATCTCTTTAGCAATGATTTTATTTACATTTTCAACAGCTTTCAAAACGCCTTTTCCTCCGTATCTCTTCTTATTTCCATCGCGCAGTTCACATGCTTCGCGTTCGCCGGTTGAGGCTCCGCTGGGGACCATTGCCCTTGATCTTGTTCCGTCTTCCAGAGTAACAGTTGCTTCGACAGTCGGGTTGCCTCTTGAATCGAGGATCTCCATTGCTGATACATTAATGATTTTCATAGCTCTTAAATTTAATTAGAATATAAATTTGTTTTAAATTTTTACTGTCAACGTCATTTTTCAAATCCTGACTTCAGATGTCCATACCATACCTACTCCGAGCGCTCCAACCAACAGACCCGGCGCGCTCAGATTAATACCTGATGTCTGAAAGATGATTATCAGACCTATAACCACAAGAATATAACGGACAATTGTTGCTATCGACTGGCTGATACCGATATCGATATTATACCTTGGGAAATTTTTTTTAACCAATAACTTACTTATCAGCGATGAAATAAAAAGCAGCAGAAAAAGTGAAAGGATAATTAAAATGAGTGTCTTGATTGTTATTGAATTTTCTGCCAGATGGAACAGTTCGATATTCCAGGTCTCTTTTAGCCAGATTAGGAGTTCGTCAATATTATTCATAAGTGGGATTTTAATTTCAGTTTGTTTTTTGTTACATAAACACTTCCCGTACAAAAACCTGCAGGGTCTCTTCCGTTTTTATTGCCATTTCGGGGCTCAGGGAGTGAATGTGTATTACCACAATGTAGTTTTCCGTTTCATCACGGGTGATTGTAAATTTGAAATTTTCGCCCGGAACGATCCAGGGCATTTCAAGTATGCGGTTCTCAAGCACCTTCCTGATTTTTTCGGACTCGTACCTGGATGAGATTTTGAATTTGACAACGTGTTCAACCCATCTGCCTGCATCGGCGGGCCTTGTAATATTCAGAGGACTTAGTCTGCTATAGGGTATTTTAACATATTCTCCTTCACTGGTTATAACTTCAATACAGCGGTAGCCTGATTTCTTAATAGTTCCTGAGGCTTCGGAAGATATGATCCTTTGTCCGGGTTCAAATCCGTTTTCAGCCTTAAGTATTATTCCTGAAATGAAATCACGCAGTAAATACCACCCGAATATTGCTGTAATTACAATAATCATGCTTCCTGTCAGAAGATTATAAACAGGCAGATGGTAAAACATCTGATGCGAAGCCCAGAAAATATAGGATATCCACATAAGCATTTCAATAACCGGAAAAATCCTTCGAAATGCCATTCTGATCTTCTTATTGCTAATCAGGACGGGAACAAAGGAGGAAACCAGGCGCAGAAAAAGAAAAAGAGCAAGTGCTATGGCCAGTATTTTTAAATATTTCATAGTAGTTCAAGACTTTTTAGTTTTTTAACAAGAAGTATCTCCAGTGCCGGGTTTAAAGCGAATACTTCGGGGAATTTCTCTATAACGATTCCCTTCTGCAGCAGGATACGAACGATTTTATCAGTACTTTCAAAGTCGCTTTGAAGCAACTCAGTAAGGCTGCCGAGCGAGAACCGGCGATGCAGAATGAATTGCAATATATAAATAATTTCATCCTTTGGCAGATTCTCAGGAAAGCTAACCGCTTTATCTGATGGTTTATCCATGATCAGGGTGTTGCCTGTTATCTTTTTTATGCCAGCCAGCCATAAATTCAGAGCGTAGCCCGGGTTTCCCGATGATAAATTAAAGAAGCTGTTGAACAGGCGGGCATAATCGAGATTTGTCATTTCCTTTTCGTGCTTCTTGTTCAGAATAAAATCCATACCCCCAGCCTTATGACGGATAAGAATAAGTTCTTTTATTTCGTGTGCATTCAGAGGCTGACAAAACACAAGGTCGATGGCCCAACTGTTTATTGAACATAATTGATTGATGATTTTCAGCGCGAATTTATTTACATTAACTATGAACAATACTTTATGTGAGTACTCCTGTAAAAGTGAAATGATCTTATCCACTACCTGAGTGCCTGATGGTTTTCGTTGCCACCAGAGCTCAAGGTCGTCTATGATAATTACGCTTCCGGGAGGCAGCATATCCATGCTGAATTCCAGACTTTCATTTCCTCCAAGAGCATTAAGTAATTTCTGTTCAAAGAGTTTTATATCCGGAATGCTTTCTTTTGGAGCTTTAACAATGAAAGTGTTTTGTTTTTCGAAGTGAAGGCTGGCAATATGCTTGCTGAGGCTCGATTTGCCGGAGCTCCTTTCGCCTGTGATGATTATCATCCCGGGAGTGCCCGAAAGGAACTTTTTAATGGCTTTGCTGCCTTTTTCAATTTCTTCCTCCATTCCTACCCAGAGACCTTCACTCAGGCTTGATTTCCCTGAAAACAGGTTTGCATAGTAAAAAGGTAATTGTTGCATCATTGTTCTATCGGGAGATATCTCTTCAAGCACCTTAATAATAGGTTCGCCGGGGAAAAGAAGACTCTTCTCGCGTGATTGCTCAAGCCGTCCGGCCCACAGTAGTCCTTCGCTTTTGCTGTAAAGTAATTTTACCAGTTGACTTATTACGCTATTACTGACAATAACCCTGGCTTTTTGCAACCAGTTGGCAAACCTGCGTTTTTCAGTATCCCTGATCTTTTTGTTAAGATTGATCGAAGTCTTGATAATTACAACTGAAGACAATGGTTCCAAAGCATTTTTTAAGGCATCAGAGAAACCAGCTTTAAGGTCCTTATGTATCCTGAATAACTTATCTTCTTCCTTTATAATGCTTTGCAGAATGGATTCTGATAATATCCTATTTTGCTCAAGTGATTTTTCATTTTCGGCGTCATCAGCAAGAGTGTATTTTTCCTGATTTATATTGAAGCTCGTCAGTCTGATCAGATCCTTTATGGTTGAAATTGAGTTTAATAGTTGTTGCCTGACATCCATTGATTGCTTTCTGACCTGATCGCATAGTTCATTGCTGATATAAAAATCGGCAGTCTTGCGAACGGAAACAATATATTCATCTAAGTTTTCGACCTTCTCAAAGGGAACTTCAGCCAAAGAGATATTTCCGGTGATAACAACACTTTCCGGGAGATCAGCCACTGTAGAATGAATTTCTTTTATAAGGTTGTTGAAAATATCCTCGGTGTATGTTAACAGTATTGATTCTTCAGAAAACGGGATGCTTTTATCTTTACCCGTTTCATTCTTTTCAGATATAGATTTAACCTGATCCTTCAGTGACATCAGGTCTTTAAGGATAGCCCTTTCAACAAGCATTTCAAAATCCTGATGTGCTTTTTGAATTTTTAACAGCAACCTGTATTTAAGTGTGGTAACCATAAAATCAATATACGATCTGTTAACATGATCATTCATGAAATGCGCCCATTGATCAGGGAACTGAGACAGCTGATCCTCAAGGTAAGTACTCTTTTTATGAAAGGATGTGAATTTCCGGCTTAAGTAATTGGCCTGTGGGCTTTCGATAATCTTAATGAAACTTTCCATGTCGGCTGTGAGTTTGTCGAACATACCCTGACTTTGACTGTTCACAAAATCATTATTTTTTGAGATTAATTCTTCAGCGATATCCTTAATATTATTCTCTGCAGCAGGTATTTCTGTACCGGAGAATTTATTCGACTGTGTGTTTTCAATCATCTCGTAATTAAGGGTAATAATTTCCTTAAATCCTGCAAATGCGGATATGGTTTGGGCAGAAAAGTCTTTATAAAACTGCATTAAATACGAAAGCTGTTTGTAATAGAGATAATACCTTGCTGCAGGGTGCAGCTTTATTTTGTAATTAATTTTTTTTCTGAAAGTGCTTAGCAGAAGAATTTTGATGCCCTTATCTGATTTGCCTGCAAGACTGACAGGTTTTAGATTCAGATAATCTTCTTTGCTATACTTCAGCCTTATGTACCTGGGGAGTAAGTTTAGTGATTTATCGATTTCAGTGATGAAGAGTGAAAACCCTTTTTGAATTTTTTCTTTTTCATCCGGCAGGGAGTTCGCTATATAAGCTTCAAGTTGTTTTTGCGCCTGAAATGAATAATCAATCAGAATTGTTAAATACTCCCACTCTCTTTTCTGAGGGTTTTCAATATTATTTGCAGCTATTATCTTTTCTGCAATTTTCCCGGCAGACTCTTTTAAGTGATTCAGAAAGCTGTTGCGACCTTCAGGAATGTCAAGCAGCGAACTCCCGATTAAAGTGTTAAAATGTTTATTAAACTGTTGTGCCAGGTTGTAAGCCTCATTATTAATAATATCAGTTTTTGAGAAAGGAAGTTCTTTCAGAATCGATTTACCCTGGATATTTATATGATTAATAACAGGGTTATCAGGATTTTGCAGGGAGCTTTGGGGGCTGACATTTATTTCTTCAAAAGTCGATGATGCATGTATCAGCAGGCACGATTTCAGTTTCCCTGTTAATTCATTTGCATAGCTTACAATAGTGTCGGATTTATTTTCCGCAAAACCCGGAAGTTCTGCGATTGTTAAATCAGTGCCGGATGACTCTGTACTTATAAGATCTTTTTCGTTTATTTTTTCAACATTATTAATTACTTTAATATTTGCACGGATCCTGTAATTATCAAGTGTCTGGCCAAGAATTGAATGATATTTTTCCAGATTCCTGCCGTTAGGATCAATGGCAAGGATTCTTATCTCTGCGTTTCTCCATTCAGGTGTAACTGTTATGAAACGAATAAGATGCAGGGCGAGAGCAAGGTTTCGACCTTTTCCGCTCCACCAGAAGTCTATTCGTTTATATTTACCAAAACCGGCATCATTATCATAGTTTAAAAATGTGAGATTGTAGCCAAGTCTGTTAAGGGTGACCAGGAGTTTTTCCAGTTTCTGAGTTTCACTGGTGTTTTTGGCCCATCCCATAAGGATTGTATTTGGCTCAAAACCTGAAAAACCATAAACACGGCTTATCATTGCTATTCCTTCGTAAACATCGCGGCAAACATGTTTACGGGTAACTATATCTTTATAATCACCTATTGTCTCCCTGCTGACTTTAGCTGTTCTGTCGAACAGGAGCGTTTCGTCGGCTTGTTCAATAAGTTCGAAATTGGTGAATATGCCCAGTTTGCCGACAAGAGTTTTGGCTATTTCAATCAGGTGCGGCCTGTTATGAGCACCTCCGCTGAATAAAATCACATTGGGACGCCAGTTTCTGCCTGCTGTTTCAGTCTTTGCAAGTTTCAATAATCCGGTTTTTACAAGAGAGAGCCAGATACTTGATCTTGTGTCACCGGTCTGAAGACGGAGTTCTTTGTTCTTAAGATAAAAGAAGAGAGCCAACAGTACCAGTGATGCACCTGCCAAAGCCAGAATGTCTAATTGTATCATAACTACTATGCAGGCAATTGCTCCGATTATACTCACAAAACGGGGAATTTTGAACGATGGCCTGAAATCGCTGCTTACCCAGCTTTCGACTGTATAAGTGATGTTTAGAAAGCCATAGGTGATTATGAAAAAAATAGTTACGATACGGGCAATTACATTTAGATCACCAATGAGAATACCTGCCTGTGCAATAAAGAATGTAAGCATAAGTGCATTGCGTGGTTCATTAGATGCGCCAAATCCTTTGCTGAAAAAGAACGGGGATATACGGTCTTTGCCCAAAGCCTGCATGATACGGGGTGCACCCAAAATACTTCCAAGAGCCGATGAGAGAGTTGCACCAAGGATTCCGGCTATCACAAGCTGAGGAATCCATGATATTTTGAAAAGCACATTGGGATCGTTCACCAGTAAGTCTCTGCTTACTGTATATGATAAAAAGAAAGCCAGTCCTGTATATATAGCCAACCCGACAAGAATTGCTGAAATTGTTCCCAGAGGGATGGCTTTCCTTGGGTTCTCCAGATCTCCCGACATTGAAACACCTGCCTCAAAACCGGTGACCGCAGGAAAGAAAATGGCAAACAGGGCGATCCAGGGGAGCGAGTCGGGCAGGTTTCCTATTTGCGATACGACAGGGAAATAGTCGTGATTGCCGAAAAATACTGACAAAAGCGAAAGCACCATGATCGTGAGGATTATGTACTGTGTTTTTATAGCCAGTGATGTGCTGATAAATGTAACGACGGTGACAACAAATAGAATAATTGAGCCGGTAATGCGTATGGTGGTTAAATTCACTTCAAATCCGAAATATCCCAGGAAAACCTCGGCAAATCCTATTAAATATAAGCTTACGCTAAAGGATAAACCTACGAACAAAGCCCATCCCAGGGTACCTCCGATGGGCAGTCCAAGACTGCGGGAGATAATGTAATAGGTTCCGCCAGCTTCAACTCTTTTATCGGTAGCGATTGACGCTACGCTCAGTCCTGTGCTTCCCGATATGATGTGTGCAACCAGTATTATGCCCAGAGTTGCCAGGAGTCCTGCCTGTCCGACAATCCAGGGCAGCCTGAGATACATGATGACTCCGAGAATAGTAAGAATGGAAGGTGTGAAGACTCCCCCGAATACACCAAATTTATTTGCTTTAGCCATTTGTTAAATGTTAATTCCTGAATTTTTCACCGTTATATTCAAATTCCGGCTTCATATGAATGTCCCGCTGAGGAAAATGGATCTTTATTATAATACCAGACAGATGAGTCATGATTATTAGGATGATATAAATACAAAGCTAAGTTTTTATTAAGATTTTTGTTTTTTTCAGGCTGGCATAATCCGGAATTATTTTTATTTTAGTCCCTGCACAGCCAGTATCTCTAAATCTGTTTCAGCATGGATGCTTCTCGATTCAGCCTGATGGGGTACAACCACGCAATCACCCGATATAATCCTGATTGTTTCATTATCAACAGTAATTGTTCCTTCACCTGTTAAAAAATAAAAGAGAACATCATTATCCATTTTGCAGGGAGGGATAGTGTTACCTGCTTCCAGATGCATAACCTGTGCTTTCAAATGATCTGTAGTACAGAAAACTTCTTTATTCAATGGCTTTTTATCCATTCTATCAAGAATTTCCTGAAGATTATAGTTTTTCATTGGATTCAGTTTATGGTTGTTTAACTTCAAAATCCTTATCTTTTAAATACCATTCCATAAAATACCCTATCAATATGAAAACAGGTAAGGTTATCAGAGTGCGGAGCAGGGAAAACTTCAAGCCCAGGAATCCGATCTCAAATGTTATCATAGGGATTTTAATTGTCGCAAAAGCACCCAGGTAAATGAATACATTTCGTATTGAACATCCTTTCTTCCAAAGAATATAAGCAAAGGGGAAAGCACCATAAAGAGGTCCGGCCTGGAGTGTAGCCAGAAGGATAACAAGTCCGGTGCCTTTCCACCCTGAGTCCTTACCAATATGTTTTTCAATTCTTTCGCGGGGAACCCAAACATCAAAAAGTCCGATCAGGATGAACATCACAGGCAGGAAGAGGATCATCTCTTTGAAGAACATCCAGAAATTTAGTCCTATCTTCTCCCCGGCGGCAAAATCAAATAAATATGATAATCCGATCAGTATCAGAAAAACAATGGGGGCAAAATATTTCTTCAGCTTTTTCATAAGAAAAATCCCATAATAAATCCGATAAATAACGCCGCAGCAAGGCTGATCAGGTTCCTTATCAAACTTACTTTCCACCCGAAAAACTTTGCTTCCACAGGCAGAGTAAGGAAGCCTGTCATCATAAGGGTTGTTATGAAAACAACTATTATTGAATATGCTACACCACTTTTAATAAGTATTCCGCAAAGCGGATAAGCGATAAACCCGGGTATCAGGGCAATTGAGCCAAGCGCTGCTGCTGTAAACCAGCCTTTAACACCTGACCCTTTACCCATGTAATTAACAAGAGTCTCATTAGGGATAAGAAAAAGTACAATACTTACCAGAGCCAGCATCAGCATTAGCATGGGAAGAAGTTTCAGGAACATGGTCATACCCTTAACAATTCCATTCCATGTTTTTCGCCTGTCGGCCATTAATGAGAAAAACAGAAACAAAGCAGTGATGACGGATAACAGCTTCACTTTGAATTTATTTAAAAAATTTATTTAACTCCTTTTTGATTAAGCACCTTAATAAGTTCTTCTTCAGGAAAAAATCCTACATGCCTGAAATATTCCTTACCTGTTTCGTCAAGAAATACCTGGGTGGGAATTGCTTCGATGCCGTACTTTTTCCCATATGGCGCCCCTGCTTCCGTCCAGACATCATGAAAAACCACCTTTACCTGTGTGCCATATTTTTGTTCTATTGACTTCATTACAGGTTGCATCTGCTGACAGGGGATACAGCGGACCGAACCCGGTTCTACAAAAGTTACTAAAAGATTGAACCGTAAATAAGTCCTGAACCTGTGGCCATTACAATTACAAGACTTACATAAACAGCTGTTTTATGATTACCCAGAATTCCCCGTATTACAAGCATATTTGGTAATGAAAGTGAGGGTCCTGCCAGTAAAAGAGCAAGTGCAGGTCCTTTTCCCATACCTGAGGCGATCAGACCCTGGAGTATTGGTACCTCGGTTAATGTGGCAAAATACATGAAAGCTCCTACAACCGATGCAAAGAAGTTGGAAAATATTGAATTACCACCTACCAGAGCAGATATCCATTCGTTGGGAATAATCCCGGCAATTGTCTTCCCGTCATGAGTGGAGCCAAGTAGAAATCCTGCTGTAACAACACCTATTGCCAGCAAAGGCAATATCTGCTTTGCGAAATCCCAGGTGGCAAGTGTCCAGCTCCGGTTTTCTTCATCATTCTTGTCTAAGAGAGTTATTACAGCAAGTGCAATAATTCCTACAAGCACCGGAACAAGTGGCCTGATTTTAACGCTGTCGATCAGCATATTTGACAAAAAGACAGATAAAAGAGTAACCAATACTGCTCCCAGTACCCATTGCCATTTGATCTTTAATATCTTAATCAATGACCAGGCAAGCACCAGACTGAAAAATCCTGTTATGTACCATTTGAAATGCCATAAGTAGTACCATGTACCTGAGGTGTCTCCTTCAGAAGGGCTGCCCCAGTTGGCGAAGACCAATATAAGAACAAGAGTAAAGAAATGGAGGGATGTCTGCCACATCGGACGTTTTTCGGGCAGAGGTTGTATATTCATCTGCTCTTCCTTTTTGATCTTCTCCTCTTTCCGATATATTATGTCCATTATTGATCCTATAATAATGCTGAAAGAAACTGCCCCGATTACCCTGGCCACACCCAGTTCGAATCCTAATATGCGGGCAGTAAGAATAATAGCAAGGATATTGATTGCAGGTCCCGAATACAAAAAAGCAATAGCCGGACCTAAACCTGCTCCACGTTTGTGAATGCTCGAAAACAGAGGAAGTATTGTACAAGAACATACTGCCAGGATTGTTCCGGAAACGGCAGCTACTGTATAGGCTACCCATTTCTTTGCCTGCGCTCCGAAGTATTTCAGCACTGATGCCTGGCTGACAAAAACAGAAATAACTCCGGCAATGAAGAATGCAGGCAGAAGGCATAGAATAACATGCTCCCGGGCATACCATTTTACCAGATCGAGTGTCGCTGCTATCGCTGTATTAAACCTGGCGCTTTCAATCGGAAGAAAGAATGCAAATGCAAAAATTGCTGCTATCCATCCAAGTATTCTGAGTTCTTTTTTGAGTTCCATTGAGTAATTTGAAAATGAGACAATTTGGAAATTATTATTTCGTGAAATCACGAAATAGTTTTATAAATTTTTTAAAAATAGACCCTGATTATATAATAGATTCCAACAATTATAAAAAGAACTGAGATAATCCGCCGAAACCATAGCTCGAAGATCTTGATCTTATTGTAAGCACCTCCGATGCCTGATACTGTATATGCAATTATCCATGCAAAAACAATAACCGGTATTCCTGTCGCAATGGCATACACAACCGGCAGGTAAAGTCCTGATGCACTGCTCGCGATAGTAAGAGGCACAAGCATTCCGAAGTAAAGAACACCGCTGTAGGGACAAAATGCGAGCGCAAATACAACTCCGAGCAAAACAGCATCAAGGTATCCCCATTTCTTTTTATCCTGCATTTTCGAGGTCAGGCTGGTAAATCCGGGGAAATTTATTTTGATTATATCGAGCATGAAGAGGCCGATAATTATAAGAAGCGGACCAATGATTTTTTCCCCATAACGCTGAAAAAAACCTGAGAACTTCAGCTGGTCGGCCCCCAATAAAATAATTAATGCAACAGCTGTATAGGTAATAGCTCTGCCAAGAGTGTACAGAAGTCCGTTAATAAATACCCGGTTTCGGTTTTCAATATCCCTGCTTATAAACCCGACAGCAGATATGTTAGTTGCCAGAGGGCATGGGCTTATTGCAGTCATTAAACCCAGAAGCAATGCCGTAAGCCAAGGCATAGTGCTGTTATCCAAAAGGTCTGTAAGAAATTCCATTCAGTTATTTGATAAGCAAACCATCTACCTTTTCATTGATTATCTCTTTGAATTTTTCAGGTTTGACAACCGCATACATGAATCCTTCATTGGTGATATTTATTTTCTGATCGCCTTTTACTAACATCAGGGTCTGGCCGGAAATGCCCAGTCGCTTTGCCAACGGTTTGGTAGATTCCTCTTCGAGGTTAAGCGACCGGAATGTGATCAAACCCTGTTTAAACTGGTTTGGGTAAAGAGTTTCAATGTTTTTTTTTGCCTCGGCTTCTATGGTCCTGCATGTTGTGCACCTGGCAGTAAAGTGAAAATAGTAGACCTCTATTTTGTCAGAGTCACTATTGGTTGTACTGCTTACTTCTGTTGAGGGTTGTCCTGTACAGGCAATAAACGGTGTTATTACAAGCAGTGCGATAATTAATCTGTATGATTTCATCAGTATATAATTTTTATTTTAATGGCCTGATGGAACCCACATGTCTGAAAATTATATACATACGTGTTTGTCCCGCTTAAGCGGGATGTGGGTTTCATGTTATTCGATTTATTGATTTTTAAGGAGAATTTCTTTCACCTGGTTCACAGTTGGCACCTGTCCGCTGAGTACCACTTTCTCATTGATGACCAGTACAGGAGTGTGCATGACATTATATGCCATTATTTTTACTATGTCTTCAACTTTTTCGACAGTTGAATCAATGCCGGTTTCGGCAACCGCATCGCGTGTTACTTTTTCAAGTGTTTTACACTTTGGGCAACCCGGCCCGAGGATTTTGATATTCATGATAATATATTTGAAAATGAGACAATTTGAATATTTGAAAATGATATGGGTTATAGATTTACGGGTTCGGTTTTACTTTTTCTCTTTATTGTTGTTTCCATAATTACAGGGCTGTCATCCAGAAATCCGGAAAAGAGTTTTTTTGCTTTTTCCCAGTTTTTGCGGTTTATACAATATTTAATATAAGGTGGTTTAATTTCGCCCTGGATCAATCCTGCATACTTCAATTCCTTCAGATGCTGAGAGAGAGTTGAGCGTCCGATTGGCAGTTCCTCTACCAGATCGCCGCTGTAGCAGCATGAATTCATTTTGGATAGTTTTTTAAGAATATAGACCCTGGCAGGATGGCTTATTGCTTTGGCAATATTAGCGATCTCTATGGTATCAACCGGAAATTCAATTTTGCTGATCATTTTTCAGTATCATTTTTGTATTTCGCAAACATACGAAATGTTTTTAATAGTTTTATTGAAAAACTTATTTTTTCATTTTTATTTGTTTAATTTAAATTAATGTCGTAAGTTTACGACATTAGTTTATAGATATGAATAAAGCTGAAAAATTCGACGAATCATTACAGGAACTTGCAAGGTTTGCAAGAGCGATCTCCCATCCTGCAAGACTCGCGATCCTGAAATACCTGGCCGAAACAAAATCCTGTGTTTCAGGTGATATATCTGATTATATTCCCCTAAGCCGGACAACAGTTTCCCAACATCTTAAGGAACTGAGGGATATTGGTCTGATCCACGGGGAAATTGATGGTTTGAAAATTAACTATTGTTTATGTTCAGATAAAATCGAGCGATATCTTGAGCTGTTTGAACAGTTCTTTGAGCCTGTTAAAAATTCTAAAATAACGTGTTGATATACAAGAAAATATGAAAATACTGATTCTTTGTACCGGTAACAGTTGCCGCAGCCAGATGGCTCACGGCTTTTTGCAATCATTTGATAAGAGACTTCAGGTTTACTCTGCAGGGACAGAACCTGCCAGCAAAGTAAATCCGACAGCAGTTGATGTTATGAAAAAGGCAGGAGTTGACATAAGTAGTCACGCACCTAAACATGTTGATGAATACATTAACGAGTCCTGGGACTATGTAATAACTGTTTGCGATCATGCAAATGAGACATGCCCGTTATTTCCCGGAAAGGTAAGTCACAGACTGCATATGGGATTTGAAGATCCTTCTTCCTTTAAAGGATCTTATACTGAGATAATAAATGAATTCTACAGGATCAGAAACGACATAAGGGATGATTTTTATAAATTATATGAATCAGAATTAAGAAAAAAGCTATGAAATCAGAAGAACTTAAAAGCATTGTTAAAGACAAATACGGAAAGATAGCGCAACAGATTGATCAGGATAATTCCTGTTGCGGCAGCTCATCCTGCTGCGGAACAGGTGTGGACTACACAGTCTTTAGTGAGAGTTATGAAAAACTTGAAGGATATAATCCAGATGCCGATATGAACCTTGGTTGTGGAATCCCAACAGACTTTGCAGGTATAAAGACCGGAGATCATGTCCTGGATCTTGGCAGCGGGGCAGGAAATGATTGCTTTGTCGCCCGTGCTATTGTCGGTGAAAAAGGCAAGGTAACAGGACTCGATATGACAGAACCAATGGTCTTAAAAGCCAGGGAAAACTGCAAAAAATTAAAATATAAAAATGTAGAATTTGTCATTGGGGATATTGAGGATATGCCATTTGATGAAATGAAATTTGATGTTGTAATTTCAAATTGTGTTCTCAACCTTGTACCCGATAAAACAAAAGCTTTCAGTGAGATCTTCAGGGTATTAAAACCCGGAGCACATTTCTGTGTCTCGGATGTGGTCATTAAAGGCCGGCTCTCAGAAAAAATGCAGAAGGATGCAGAACTGTATGCAGGATGTGTGTCGGGAGCCAGTGGGATGGATGAATACCTTGAGATCGTTAAAGATGCCGGATTCTTCAACATAAAGGTTCATAAGCAGAAAGAGATTAAGCTTCCTGATTCCCTGTTGTCGGAATACAATAATCCGGCTGAGCTAAACTCCTATCATTCCGGCGAGAGAGGGATTTTCAGCATAACTGTATCTGCTTATAAACCGGAATAATTTTCAAATTTTCAAATTGTCCGATTTTCAAATTAAAACTATGAAACCCAGACTCAAAATTCTCGACAGGTATCTGACCCTTTGGATCTTTCTTGCCATGCTAATAGGAGTTTTCTCAGGATACTTCTTCCCGGCAATTGCTGCTTTCTGGGATTCACTGAAAGCTTCACCCGATAGTACTACCAATATCCCCATTGCAATAGGATTGATCATGATGATGTATCCTCCGCTGGCCAAGGTAAAATATGAGGAACTGGGAGGTGTCTTCAGAAATTTCAGGGTTCTCGGTCTTTCTCTTATCCAGAACTGGATAATAGGTCCTGTGCTCATGTTCGCCCTTGCTATTATCTTCTTTAAGTTATTTCCCGGGAAAGACAATGCCAACCTTCCGTATATGTACGGAATCATAATGATTGGCCTTGCCCGGTGTATAGCAATGGTGATAGTCTGGAATGATCTGGCAAAAGGGGATACGGAATACTGTGCCGGACTGGTAGCCTTTAACTCAATTTTCCAGGTTTTGTTTTTCTCTGTTTATGCATGGGTCTTTATAGCTGTCCTGCCCGGGTGGTTTGGAGTACCAACCAATGCGATAGTTGAAAACATAACAATAGGTCAGATCGCCGAGAGTGTATTTATTTATCTTGGAATACCTTTCATTGCCGGTTTCCTTACACGTTTTATACTTATAAGGGTGAAAAGCAGGGAGTGGTATCATACAAGGTTTATTCCCAAAATCAGTCCCATAACACTTATAGCTTTGTTGTTTACCATAATAGTAATGTTCTCTCTGAAAGGGGAGTATATAGTTAAACTACCTTTTGATGTTGTCCTTATAGCAATACCGTTAATTATATATTTCGTTGTTATGTTCATATCCTCTTTCTTCATAAGCAAAAAAGCAGGAGCGACATATGGTCAGACAACCACTCTTTCCTTTACGGCTGCAAGCAATAATTTTGAACTTGCGATAGCCGTGGCAATAGCTATTTTCGGCATAAACTCAGGAGAGGCATTTGCTGCAGTAATTGGTCCGCTGGTTGAGGTACCGGTGATGATAGCTCTGGTTAATGTGGCTTTGTACTATAAAAAGAAATACTTTCACCAGGCTTAATAGCTGCCTGACTCTGTTGCCGCTTTAATAAAAGCTTCAATTGTATCAGTTGAAACATCAGGCTGAAGAATATGAGCAGGGGCCAGAAGGTAGCCTCTGTCCTTTCCGAGTATACGTATTCTTTCTTTAATTTCTTTACGTATTGCAGCTATCTCTCCTGATGGCAACAATGACTGCTGATCGATTCCTCCAAAGAAGCAGATCCTGTCGCCATATTTATCTTTTAAATCCTGCGGATCAGAGCCATCTACATTTGGTTGAACAGGGTTATAAACATCTACTCTCAGTTCAATAAAATCATCTATAAGAGGTGCAACTGCTCCATCGGAGTGCATGATAATTATAATATCCGGATTTTCCTTCTTCAGTTTCCCGATCATCCTCCTGTGACGAGGCTTAAACCTTACCCTCCACTCTTCAGGTGAGATAAGGGTTGAGGTTTGGCTGCCCAGGTCCTCCCCGAACCATATTGCATCCACTCCGGCCCTGACAAGCTGAAGCGCCAGTCCGGTGCTCCAATCTTCAACCAGTTCATTCAGCGGCTCAAGCCATGGCTCATCACACATCATCCCAATCATATATTTTTCCAGTCCTGTTAAGTGCCATGCCATCTCAAAAAGAGAGATCTCAACATCTCCAATTATGAAGAATTCCTTGCCAAACCTGTCAATATCCCTTTTTGCCTTCTCAAACCTTCCCGGAGCATAAGCATCAGGAAATTTATAATTTTCCAGCTCGCTGACTGTCGCTAAATTTTCGAGGGGGCATTTCACAACTTCTACATATAAAGAGGTTGGCTTCATATGCATCCCGAATTCATTCATTGTAACATCGCCAGATACCGGTTCAGGTTTATAGCCAGCCGGAACTGTACCTCCAGCTACAACAACATCACTCCCCATTTTTGTTCTGATCTCATTGGCTGAGATCCTGTAGGTCAGATCTTCATAATATGAGAAGGCATAATCAGGTTCAATACCAAGCTTTTTTCCAAAAGTTTCAATATGCTGCCTGCAAAGATCAAATTGAATTGGCACTCTGTCAGGATTTCCCTGCCTTTTTCGGAGTGCTCTGAAAACCCTTTCTTTTGAATTCATAGTATATTATCTTGTATGAGTATCTGGAATTATTAATACTGATATATTAAACTTGTAAATCAATTAATTACCTCCTATCTCTTTCATGAACTCACCCCCCCAACCCCCCTCTCTGTTTCACAAAGAGGGGGGTGTAACACGCTGTAATCTAGTTACATTCCCTCTCTTTACAAAGTAGAGAGGGGGATAAAGGGGGTGAGTTCGTGAGAATTAAACAATATTATGGAATTGATTTTATAATAGTATTACAGATCTTTTTTCATTGCTGATAGTCATTTTATTTGCATGGATTTTTCTGTATCAAATTTAGACATTATTTCTTCCTTTTATGGTAGCCCGAAATCAGAATTTCTGTCTCAAAGTGAATTCTCAGAAAAAATCAGATTAATTTCAGAACTTTGATTCAATTTTCAGCGTTTATGTAATTGGTAACTCAGGGATTTTTTTCAGTCAGGTAAAATGAGCGAAAGTATCATAGCTGTATCTGTTGCCGGTTTATTGGCAGGTTTTATTTTCTCGATGCCTATTGCAGGTCCTGTAAGCATTCTTGTTGCGACCACCGCTCTTAAGGGAAGGCTGCGTTATTGTTATCTGGTAAGCCTTGGAGCTTCAATTGCAGACTTTGTCTATGTGTTTGTTGCTGTATTTGGTCTGACAAAGCTTTATTCTTTTTATCAGCCGGCTATGCCTTATATATTTGCTGCCGGTTCAATATTCTTTCTGTTTCTGGGCTACAAAATTATCAGGACAAAAATCGATATAGAAAATCTTGAAGATAAGACCCACCTTACGGAAAAATTTCAAAGACGGGATAAAGGGGCATTCTATACAGGATTTATGATTAACTTTCTTAATCCTACATTATTTATAGGAGTTATTACCTCGTCATTTTTTGTTATCTCCCTGATTGCTTCACTTGGGTTCAATACAGGCGGTCTTTCAGGTAAAATGGATCAGAATGTAAAGGAGATCAAAAGGATAGAGGGCATAAGTATTGAAAATCCACAGGCTTTTTCACTGGAACAGTTTAACAATATCGGCGGAGGTAAGAACAAAGATCGTTTGGCTGATCAGACAGTTTATCCAAAATACTTTCATCTGGTCATCAGTATATGCTACGCACTCTTTCTGTCATTAGGCAGTATAATCTGGTTTCTGCTCATGGCTTTTCTGATAGTTCGGTTCAGGTCAAGGATAAACATAAAGACAATATCAGTCTTTATTAAAAGCCTGGGTGGAATACTTTGTCTGTTCGGGTTATACTTTGGTTATCAGGCTCTGGGAATGTTACTCTAATTTATCGCTCCCACGCTCCCTCTCCCAATCTCCCCCTCACTTCTTCTTCCCTGCTTTATGCATTATGATAGTTGTATCATCCATAGTTATAATGTGTCCTTTTCCTATGCTTTCAAAAAACAGTTTATTGTTCTTTAAAAAGGAATCGATTTTATGAGATTCATCTATTATCTCAACAATAAGGGGTACCTTTTCAGATATCTCCCAGAGTTTATTCGTATAGACCTCGCTGCTTGAGCCATAACCCATAATGCCCTTCAGAACAGTTGCACCGGTTATCCCATGTTCCCTGGCTGAATAAACTATCACCTCGTAAAGAGGTTTGTGTTCAAACTTATCAGTTGAACTGATATAGATCCTTAAACGTCTGGCACTATCTCCGGGTTTCATAATTTCAGAATATTTTTGTTATTAACACTCCCAAAAAAGTAGCTGATATTCCCAGGAATACACTTAATCCGGTATAAAGAAAGAAGTAGAAGAATTCACCATCACGGAGCAGTGCCAGATTCTCGTTTGCGAATGTAGAGAAGGTTGTAAATCCTCCGCAAAAACCCGCAGCAAGAAACAATCTCCATCCTGGTGTCAGCAATGAGCTCCTCTCAGAAAGACCATATATAATTCCTATCAATAAACATCCGGCAATATTCACGAAGAATGTTCCATAAGGAAATGAAGAGGGGATGCTGTTCTGCACGAAACGGGAAACAAGATATCTCGATATACTTCCCAGGAATCCTCCGGTACCGACTAGTAATAATGTCCTGATCATAAAAGGATGGAATGCATATGTTAAAATTCCCGGAAACCTGTAAATGGTGTCTGTGTAAATACATTATGAATGCATAACTCCACAGCCATTCCACGAAATTAGCAAATATTTTGATTTTAATGGATTTCTGACTCCCAAAGCCGCTATTCTTATTAAATTTGAGCGATAACATTCAAACCATTAACTATGAAGAATTCGACAGCAATTATGTTGCTTATGCTGAACATGGCATTATTCACATCTGTTTCCTGTTCCAGAAACGACAAAAGCGAGTCATTCTCATTTGCCTTTATGACAGATATTCACCTTACCTGGGAAAGAAATGCCATTCCCGGTTTTCAGCAGGCAATCAGGTCAGTGAATGACCTTAAACCCGATTTTGTGATAATGGGCGGAGACCTGATAATGGATGCCCTTGCCCAGAGATATTCCCTTGCCGACTCGCTTTATAACCTTTACATTGAAAATGTTAAAAGTCTCGCGATGCCGGTTTTCAATACTATTGGGAATCATGAGATCTACGGTATCTATTCAAAGAGCGGAGCTGATCCTCTTAATCCTGAATATGGTGAGAAGATGTTTGAGAAAAGGCTTGGTAAATCCTACAGCTCTTTTATGCATAAAGGATGGAAATTCATGATATTGAATTCGGTAGAAGACACAGGAAAAGACAGGTACATAGGCAGGGTCGATGATGTACAGATGGAATGGATAAGGAAGGAACTAACTAATACAGATCCCGGAACACCAATTGTACTAAGCACTCATATTCCCTTTATTTCAGCAAACACCCAGAAATATGTCGGGACGACAGTTGCTAACGATTCTTCGTCAGTTGTTTACAATGCAAAAGAGGTGCTGGACCTGTTTAACGGACATAATCTTAAAATGGTATTGCAGGGGCACCTTCATTCGCTTGAGGATATTTATATTGACGGAATTCATTTTGTAACCGGAGGCGCTGTGTCATCAGGCTGGTGGGATGGACCGCATAAGGGAATTGAAGAGGGTTATCTGCTTCTGACAGTCAAGGATAAAGATATCAGCTGGAAGTATATTGATTACGGTTGGGAGGTAAAGAAATAGACATGCTAGGCAGAATAAAGATCGGATTATTCGGTATCGGTCTCGATACCTACTGGGGCCAGTTCGAAGGGCTTCTCGATAAATTAACTTTATATCAGGACAGGATTAAGGATAGGCTTGAAAAAACAGGTGTTGAAGTGATCAATGCCGGTATGGTTGATACGGTTGATAAGGCTGTTTCAGCCGCCGGTCTCTTTAACAGGAACAGTGTCGATCTTGTTTTCCTGAATATTTCAACCTACGCCTTGTCACATACTGTCCTTCCGTTGATTCAACGGATAAGTTGTCCGGTGATTGTACTAAACCTTCAGCCGACAAAAGCTATCGACTATGAGAAATTCAACTCTATGGGCGACCGCGGCAAAATGACCGGAGCCTGGTTGTCATATTGCCAGAGCTGCGTCACTCCCGAACTGGCAAGTGTATTTAACAGGGCAGGTATAAGTTACCATCTGATTACAGGATATCTTGAGGAGGAATATGTATGGAATGGGGTTAACGACTGGATTGATGCATGTTCAGTGCGGAATACAATGAAGAATTGCAGGGTGGGGGTGATGGGCCACTATTATAACGGGATGCTTGATGTTTACAGTGACATAACATTACTGGCAGCTGCCTTCGGGAGCCATTTTGAACTGCTTGAGTTCGGAACGCTTAAGAATCTGAGAGAAAAAGTTTCTGATGATGATGTAAATTCAAAGATCAGACAGTTCCGTGACTGGTTTGATGTTTCAGAAGAGTGTTCAAAGGAAGATATGGAACAGGCAGCACTTACTTCTGTGGCTCTCGACCGGATGGCTGAAAAATTCAGGCTGGGCGCTCTTGCCTACTATTATGAGGGGGAGGGCGATCCGGCTTATGAAAAGATAGTCACCACTCTTATCCCGGGAATGACTCTTCTTACAGGCAGCAACATCCCTGTTGCAGGCGAATGTGAGGTGAAGAATGTTCTGGCAATGAAGATAATGGATGCCTTAAATACCGGTGGATCATTCTCTGAGTTTTACGGTCTCGATTTCAATGATGATATCGTTCTGATGGGACATGATGGTCCGGCTCATTTCAAAATTGCCGGCGGTAAAGTAAGGCTTGTGCCTCTTCCTGTATTTCACGGAAAGCCCGGGAAGGGATTATCGATTCAGATGAAGGTTGCTAACGGGCCTGTAACAATACTGTCGGTCTGCCAGGGAGGTGATGGAAAAGTAACTCTTCTGACAGCCGAGGGTGAATCGGTTGAGGGCCCGACACTGCAGATCGGAAATACCAACAGCCGTTATAAATTTCCCATTCCTGCACGGGAATTTATCGACAACTGGTCGAAAGCAGGTCCCTCTCACCATTGTGCAATCGGAGTGGGAAAAAGAGCTTCAGCAATAGAGAAACTGGCTCAGATTTCAGGCATTGAATTCAGGAGGATATGCTGAGATGAATTTAAAATCAGTAAGGAATTTCAGGGATATCGGAGGAATACCTGCCAACGAAAATGGAATGATACGGCAGGGGATTGTATACAGATCAGCCAATCCCGACAAAATAAGCAAAGAGGACATAATCAGGTTACGTGAGCTGAACATCCGTACAGTTGTTGATTTAAGAGCACCGGATGAGATAAAGAAACGACGGAGGTCAGTTGACCATGCCGTTACACTGTCGCTGCCACTCGATTTTCAGAAGACAACACGGGAGAGGCTGAAACCCTATCTCTACAAAAAAGGTACAGAGAAAATACTGGCAGATATATCCAATCAGCTTTATCTGGATATACTTGATGCTTCGGCGCCAGCTTTCAGACAGATAGCTGAGCTGCTTTCCTCAGGAGAGGGATCTCCCCTTCTTATTCATTGTTTTGCAGGCAAGGACAGGACAGGGATTATTGTTGCACTCATACTGCTTGCCCTGGGAACAGACAGCCAATTTATCATCGATGATTTTATGAAGTCGAATGATGCCCTTCTTCCATACTTTAAGAGACGCCTTCGGATAAGGAAGATAATCACCTTCGGCTATTTTCCTTCGAACAGAATGTTGTCTGTTATAACAGTTAAACAAAGGAATATCAATTCAGTAATCGACAGGGTGAATAATCATTACGGCGGCATTGAAGGATATCTTGCTTCTGCAGGATTTGATATCTCAAAGATGAAGGATCTCAGGGAGAAACTTTGTATCTCATAATAGCAGTTCAGTTTTGGCCTGGAATTCGTAATTTTGATAGAATATCAATCTTAAAACTATATGGGCATAAAACTTTTGTTACTTGCAGTTTTTGGGATAGCAATGGCTCATTTTGAGGGTGTTGTTGTAGTCTATCTGAGGAAAGCCCTGGGAATGATTGACTCGGAATCGAACAAGGAGTCATTAAAAAAATTCCCGAAACGATACCTTTATATTGAAATGACGCGCGAAGCAGCAACAATCATTATGCTTGTTGTGATTGCCCTGCTGACCGGTTCTGATATTGTGGAATGGATAGTATTTTTCCTTTGGACCTTCGCCTTATGGGATCTTTTTTATTATCTATCGCTCTATATCCTTATTAAATGGCCTCCTAAACTCACTACTATTGATGTTTTATTCCTTATTCCTGTTCCCTGGATAGCGCCTGTATGGTTCCCGATAGCAATCTCTTCATTTACGATACTGGTTATTCTTTCATTATATCTATTTAAGGCGATAGTATAGAGAAAATCATTATCCCCACCTTTTATGCCCCAGCTCCACTGACGCGGAGCACCCCCTAAAGGGCATAGCCGTCAACTTAAGGAGTCTGAGAAAGGAATTACATGGTAGATCAATAAAGGCAAACGGATTAAAATATTGAGATGTAGTT
>Ga0154307_1073_pt1 | contig 73045 bp, 62 predicted proteins | sample RifGroA2_FD_105601 | JGI IMG/M metagenome (GOLD analysis project Ga0154307, IMG submission 105601) | Bacteroidetes bacterium GWA2_40_15 | reverse complement strand
CTCCTTGAAAAGGAGGGGAAACTTCTTCTACATTTTCTTGCAACAAAACTATGCTTAGCTTGACGGCTATGCCTTCAAAGGGGGAATTGGAACCAGGAACCAGAATTACTCCTCATACTCCGCCGCCCCTCGGCCAAGTAACTGCCCGAAGAATATGGCATTCATAAATATCTTGTTTGTTCCATACCATGTAGCCCTGAAATTTGTATTGTCATAAATTGAGATGATCCGGTTCCCGTGAACACTTGCAAATGCAGTCCCCTTTATCCTGTTTATATTTTCGGTTGAGGAATAACCGCTTAACAAAGGATTTTCAGTATATACCACCGGATTATTATATATGACTGTATCTTTCTTTACAGCCGTAATGCCTGACTTAAAGACAGGCAGCAGGTTTTTTGTATAACCAAAGCACAGAGGATGGCTCAGATCGAGCCTCGTCTCAAATATCGAACCTGGTATTTGCTGTATCTGTCTGTCGGTCTGTTGATTGGCGTATACTCCTTCATTTTTCTTTACCTTTACCTCATCAACATATTTTATTTGTGAAATCTTATTATTTAATATCCAGCGGTTTCCTGCCTTATAACCGATAATTGTTCCTCCTGTTCTGTTCCATGCTTTTACTTTTTCAATAAAAACAGATGAAACAATTGGATTACCAGTTACAATGATTACGTTATATTTCTCCAGCTTGATATTGTTCGCTCTTGCAGGAGTTACCATTGTAACAGGAATGTTAAACCTTGTGTCGAGCATATGCCATATCTCACCTGCATCACCGCCGCTTGATCCATCGCCGGTGAACATCATTACTGACGGTTTCTGAAGAGTTATGAACAGATTACTGCCAAGATCCATGCCGGAGGGGGTCAGCCCTGTACTGACTCCATAAATTGTTATCCCGCAGCTTTTTGCGATTGATTCCATCTTTCTGTAAAGCTCAGTATTACTCAGATCTTGTATGGAGGCGTTAATCATTATTGTTCCATATGAAAATTCTTTTTTCAGAGTTCCGTCATCACAGGTAAATCTGTCAGTTGATACCTTCACTTTGATCCCGGCATTCTGCAGCTCGTATAATGCCTTTGGGGTCATGTATTCATTCCATTCAAACAGGTAAGCATATGGATTTCTGCTGCCGGTTATTCCACCGGATGTTGCAGCTGGCAGTATAACTTCATCGCTTCCAAGGCCTTCAATCTCTTTTGAAATATTTATCCCTGTATAAGTTAAATTGAATGCCATCGGCAGTACCCATGTGGAAATATCGTAAAAAACACTGTCAGAGAAACTCTTTACAGGTTCAAAAAGACTCCGTATGAACCTGTGTTCATCTTGTTTTAATGGAATTATATAGCTGTCAGCTGCTTTGTAACTGACACCATCTTTGCTGTAATCCTTCGCCAGCTTATACACTCTGATATGATGTTGTCGGAGGATACTGATGAATTCGCTGAGCCTTCCTCTGTCAGCCGATTCAGTAATTACATAAGCTTTTACCTGATGTTTATCTGCCTGAGCGGCAGCATCTTTGTAAAAATCCCTCTGACATTCCAATAGCTTTTTTCTCAAAGAAAGTCCTGCTTCGAGTGTTGACATCGAAACAGTGACCTGGTTTCTTATTGCAAAAGGGAATGAGATCTGGCCGCCTGATGTATTTCTCAAATGTCCTTTGATTCCTGCCTGTTCAAACAAAATACCTATTGAACCATGTATGTCGGGGTAGGATGATCCTTTGCCAACATAAAAATCATCAAAGCTTTCCTCAGTATAATAAAGACTGCCAATGGAATTCAGGTATTTTTCATGGTATTTTCCTATCTCTGCCGTCAGGGTATGAATATTTGCAGGTGTAAGGGGGTTATTCCGTTTCTGTACTCCGGGCTGGAAGAAAAAAGTGGAGCCGGCATCCATTTCATGGTGATCGGTGACAATATTGGGTCTCCACCTGTAAAAGGCTGCCATTCGCCCTTTTGTTTCAGGATGCTGAAGAAACAGGTAGTCGCGGTTAAGGTCAAACCAGTAATGGTTTGTTCTTCCTCCAGGCCAGGTCTCGGAGAATTCCCATGAGTCAGAATCAGGATTATTATTCATGCTTTTTGTAAAGTTGACCCAGGATGAATGTCTCTGCATACCATCGGGATTTAGCGAAGGATCAATCAGTATTACTGTGTTCCTGAGAATCTCGTTTATCTTGTCACTCTCACCAGCAATCAGATAATATGCAACAAGTACTGATGAATTCTGTGCACTTGATTCATTGCCGTGAATCCCATAACCCAACTTAACAAAAAGTGGCATTTTTTCAATATCAGAATTGCCGGAGGATGAAGGGTCGCATAATCTTAAATGCTCCTGCCTTAATTGTTCTATGTTTTTAATGTTTTCAGGTGAACTTATGATAAGCTGACCAAGGGGGCGGTTTTCATAGCTTTTTCCGTATTCTTCCCATATTGCCCTGTCAGATATTCTGGCCAGTTCCAGCATGAAGTAATACAGTTTGTCGTGAGTCAGATGCCATTCGCCGATCTCATGTCCGGCAAGCTGTCCCGGAGTGGGAACTGCGCTGTTATATTTTATGTCTGTGGGGAGATAATAGTCAGGCTTTACCTGTCCTCTGACAAAACATGCCAAAAACAGTGCAGTAACCAGGAAGAGTAGCTTTTTCATTCGCTTTTTTTTGATCGAAGAAACAATATTAAAGAATTTAAATTAAACTGTTTAGTGCTGTTTTATTATTATTATAGGTTATATGAAGTTTTTACCACTGATTGCACGGATTATCACGGAAAAAGCATAAATGATATCTGTGTTCTTAATCTGCTTTAAAATGAGTTCTCAGTTGTCAGGTATCCTTGAAATATTAACCTTCAAGTCGCTTCTTATAGTGAATGGCGTCTCCCCATTCTCCGTAAATGACTTCAGCATCCGCAAGGCTTATCCTTGCTTCAAGGCAACTCTGACAGTCTTCTGCGGAATCATCTGTACATGGCTTATTATCATAGAGCTTATAGCTGTCGCGGTACTTACCTGGTGTGATATTAGGCATAACAATATTTGCCCCTATCTTAACAGCTTTTTCCCTGCCTATCGGGTCAATGGCCTGAAGCGCTGTTGCGGCTACGATATTTATGTCTTTCATCATGATCCGGATGATAGCGATCATTTTCAGTGTTAGGTCGAACCTTTCTTTCAGAGGCAGCAGGCTTCCTGAATGCTTAATTAAAGGAGTATCGGCATGTTCTATATAAGGACCCATTCCGCACATGTCAATGTCGAATTCTTCCATGAAAAGCAGGTCTCCGGCAAGATCTTCCAACGTCTGGAATGGCAGACCTATCATTACACCTGTACCTGTCTGATATCCGATATCCTGCAGATATTTCAGACATGCCATCCTTCTGCTGAAGCTATGTTTGATGTCGCCGGGATGTATCTTCCTGTACAGGGTTTCATTTGTTGATTCAACCCGTAACAGATAGCGGTGTGCACCGGCATCAAACCACCTTTTATATACTTCCGGTGTCTGCTCTCCGACGGATAAGGTTATTCCCAGTTCGCCATTTGATAGCTCCTTTATCTTATGAAGCAGATTTTCAATTCTTCCGGTTACAGACGGGCTCTCAAGTTCACCCGATTGAAGAGCGATTGATCCATACCTGTTGACGTATGCAAACCTGGCCGCTTCAAGAACTTCGTCGTCTGTCAGGTTATATCGTACAAGGTTCCTGTTCCCCTTCCTGATTCCACAATAAAGACAATCTTTACCACATACATTCGAGAACTCAATAAGTCCTCTGAACCATACTTTTCTGCCGATATACTTCTCTTTTACTTCTGCCGATTTCCTGAAAAGAAGAGTTCTGGCTTCTCCATCTGAAGAGAGAAGTTTAACAATATCGGAACTTGAGAAATTATCCTGTTTTAGTATTCCTTCAAGTGTGTTTAACATTTCCTGCGATCATAGGAATGCAAATTTAGTAAAAGAAAAGGTATGGCTCATAATATCAACTGTTATTGATCATTAAACAGGTTGGTCCGCTAATGATCTTTAACATGTTTTTCAGCCGGTATTTTTTATTATCTTGCCTATTGATTGCAGGTTACTTGTATGCTGCGCTATATTAACTTGTTATGATAAACGAAAAGCTGATTTGTCCCGACAGTATTGTTGTAGTAGGAGGGTCAGACGATCTCTTTAAACCGGGAGGAAAAGTACTCAGGAATATTATCGAAGGGGGTTTTGAAGGCAAACTGTATGTTGTAAATCCCAATAATGATAAGGTTCAGGGCATAAAATCGTTCAGAAGCATTAATGATATACCTAAGGTTGACCTTGCCATACTGGCAATATCTTCACTTTATTGTAAGCAGGCAGTGGAGATATTGCTTAAAGAAAAAGGCACCAGAGCTTTCATAATAATATCAGCCGGATTCAGCGAAGCAGGGGAAGAAGGAAGGAAACTCGAGACTGATATTGCATCAGCTATTGATGGGGCAGGAGGGTGCCTGATAGGTACTAACTGCATCGGTGTGGTAACACAGGCATACCAGGGTGTATTTACATCTCCCGTACCAAAACTTGACCCTAAAGGATGCGATTTTGTTTCAGGTTCGGGAGCGACTGCAGTTTTTATCTTTGAATCTGCCATGCCCAAGGGGCTTAAATTCGCAAGCGTCTTTTCAGTAGGAAACAGCGCTCAGACAGGGGTGGAGGAGGTATTGGAATTCTGGGATAAAACCTTTGACCCAGATTCAAGTTCTCATATTAAACTTATCTATGTTGAAAGCATCAGGAATCCTGATAAACTACTGCATCATTCTTCATCTTTAATCAGGAGGGGATGCAGGATAGCCGCAATAAAAGCAGGTACCACAGAGGCTGGCAGCAGAGCAGCGTCATCGCATACGGGGGCAATGGCATCATCAGATTCTGCTGTGGAAGCATTATTCCGGAAAGCAGGTATAGTGAGGTGTTCAGGACGTGAAGAGCTTGCTACGGTAGCATCAGTCTTTTTTCATAAACCGCTGAAAGGGAAGAATATCGCCATTATAACTCATGCCGGGGGGCCCGCTGTAATGCTCACCGATGCCCTGTCGTCCGGTGGAATTAATATTCCCAGGATCACCGGCAAACATCACGATAAGTTGCTTGAGATGATGAATCCAGGGGCTTCAGCTGACAATCCTATAGATATGATAGCCACAGCTACCACTGATCAGCTTGATAAAGTAATAGAATATGTCGACAAAAAAATTCCTGCTTTAGACGGTATGAGCGTCATCTTCGGTAGTAACGGGCTGAATGACATGACTGAAATTTATGACCTTCTGCACAAAAAAATTAATGATTGTAATAAACCTCTTTATCCTATACTTCCATCAATAACCAGCTCCTCAAAGGAACTTGGGTATTTCCTCGATAAGGGACATGTCAATTTTCCTGATGAAGTTGTCCTTGGAAGAGCGCTCACAAAAATCTTCAACACTCCGTACCCTGCTGATGAAAAGATATTTCTTGAAAAAGTTGATGTTCCGCAGATCAGGCAGATAATAGACAAGGCACATGATGGATATCTTGAGCCTGCTGTAATACAGGAATTGTTGAACGCTGCACATATTTCTGTCGTTAAAGAAGCCGTGGCAAAAACAAAGAAAGAGTTGTTGTCGGTAGCTAAGAAAACAGGTTATCCGCTTGCACTGAAAGTCGTAGGACCAGTGCATAAATCAGATATTGGAGGAGTTACTCTGAATATCAAGTCGGAAAAGCACCTTCTGGCGGAATTCAGCAGGATGATGAAGATTAAAGATGTTAAGGCTGTGCTTATGCAGCAAATGTTATCAGGGACAGAACTTTTTATTGGTGCAAAATATGAGCCGAGGTTCGGGCATGTGATACTCTGCGGATTAGGAGGTATTTTTGTGGAGGTACTTAAGGATGTATCCTCCGGCCTTGCCCCTCTTACATTCAATGAGGCCGAATCGATGATCAGGAGCATAAGAAGTTATAGGATCATCCATGGAACCCGTGGCAAGCCGGGAATCAATGAATCAAAGTTTGCTGAAATAATTGTCAGGCTTTCTACTCTTTTGCGTTTTGCAACAGAGATCAAGGAAATGGATCTTAATCCTCTTCTCGGGAATCCTGAGAATATTACAGTGGTCGATGCCAGGATAAGGATTGAGAAATGATGTTATATGAATATAATCAGATTATTTCCACTATAAGATAGAGAACCTTAATAATATTGATCAGGAATGAATGGTATTAATATTATTATATTTGGGGTCTTAAAAAGGACCGGGAACCGGTATTAATTTATGAGATGGAACATAAATCGCTTGATAATAAGATAGTCAGTAGAGTAATAGAAGAAAGTGGCATAAAATCCTTCGCTACTGCATCCATAAGGGAAATAGTCAGACTTGTCAATCAGCTTGAGGAGGCTACGGGGATCAGATATGTAAGGATGGAGATGGGATCTCCCGGTCTTCCTGCCCCCCCTGCAGGCATAGAAGCTGAAATAGAATCCCTGAAGAGGGGAGTCGCTTCGGTTTATCCCAATATAGAAGGTGTTAAGCTGCTTAAAGATGAGACCTCAAGGTTCATAAAGCTTTTCCTCGATCTGGAAATCAATCCTCAGGGATGTTTCCCTACTGTCGGTTCAATGATGGGTTCAATGGCTGCTTTCCTTGTCGCAAACAGGAATGATAAATCAAAAGAAGGTTCGCTGTTCCTTGATCCGGGATTCCCTGTACAAAAAACACAGGTCAGGATGCTGGGGCATGATTATGCCTCTTTTGATATTTTTAAATACAGGGGAAAGAAACTGAAAGAGAAGATCGAATCATTTCTTGCAGGTGGCAAGGTATCTTCAATAGTATATTCAAATCCGAATAATCCTTCCTGGATGTGCCTCAATGAGGAGGAGCTTTCCATTATAGGGGAACTTTCACGGAAATATGATGTTATCGTAATAGAAGACCTTGCATATTTTGGTATGGATTTCAGAACCGATTATTCAGTTCCGGGTGCTCCTCCTTATCAGCCATCAATCGGCAGATATACAGACGATTATATTATTCTTATTTCAAGTTCAAAAGTATTCAGTTATGCCGGACAAAGGATCGGAATAATGGCTGTTTCAGATCATCTTTTTAACCGGCGCTATCCTGATCTTCTGAGGTATTATACTTCAGATAAATTCGGACATTCAATTGTTTTTGGCGTGCTATACGCGTTATCAGCAGGCGTTGCTCACTCGGCACAGTATGGACTGGCTGCAATTCTGAAGTCAGTAAATGATGGTAAATACAGGTTCATAGATGTTGTTAAGGAGTATGGTGAGAAAGCTAAAATCATGAAATCCCTTTTCACCGGGAACGGATTCAGAATAACTTATGATACAGATATTGACAAGCCTATTGCTGATGGTTTTTATTTCACAATTTCATATCCGGGAATGACAGGAGGTGAATTGCTGGAGAAACTGCTTTATTATGGGATTTCAGCTATTTCTCTGGATATCACGGGCGCCAACAGGAACGATGGACTAAGAGCTTGTGTATCTCATGTTTCAAGGGATCAGTTTAAAGATATGGAATCGCGTCTGAAAAGTTTTAACTGTAATTATCCCGTATAAGAAAGCCTGTAAAAGAAAAATAGAATTATCGATATGGCAAAGATCAGAGGTAGTATTGTTGTGGATGTTGAGAAATGTAAGGGATGCGAAGTATGTATGGTCTCATGTCCTACGGGTACCATCGCAATGGCGAAAGAGGTAAACAGCAAAGGCTATTTTTACGCCTATCCTGCCAATCCTGAGCTCTGTATCGGATGTGCAAGCTGTGCTATTGTTTGCCCCGATGGAGTAATAACCGTTTATAAAACAAAAATATAGGCGCTGATGGAAAGAGAATTGAGGTTAATGAAAGGCAACGAGGCAATTGCTGAAGCTGCCATACGGGCCGGTGTTGACGGATACTTTGGCTATCCGATAACTCCCCAGAGTGAGATACTGGAATACCTTATGGAAGCAAATCCGGCAGAGACAACAGGTATGATTGTTCTTCAGGCCGAAAGCGAAATTGCTGCAATAAATATGGTATATGGTGGAGCCGGATGCGGAAAAAAAGTTATGACATCTTCATCTTCCCCCGGAATTAGCCTTAAGCAGGAGGGCATTTCATATATTGCAGGCGCCGAACTTCCATGTCTGATAGTTAATGTTGTAAGGGGAGGCCCCGGTCTTGGTACCATTCAGCCTGCCCAGTCGGATTACTTCCAGTCAGTAAAAGGCGGAGGACATGGGGATTACCATCTGATTGTTCTTGCACCGGCTTCTGTGCAGGAGATGGCTGACTTTGTTGAACTCAGTTTCGACCTTGCATTTAAATACAGGAATCCGGTACTGATTCTTTCGGATGGCGCTATCGGACAGATGATGGAGAAAGTGTATCTCAAACCACAGAAGCCGCGTGCGACAGAATTTCCGGATTGGGCTACAACCGGAAAATCCGCATCAAGAGAACGTAATATTATAACATCGCTTGACCTTGATCCCGAAGGACAGGAGGAATTCAACCACAAGCTTCAGGCGAAGTACGCTGAGATATCAAAGAATGAAGTTCGCTTTGAAGAGTTTCAGTGTGAAGATGCTGAATATCTTTTTGTAGCATATGGAACAAGTGCAAGGGTCTGCCAGAAATCGGTCCAGATTGCACGGGAACAGGGTATTACAGCTGGTCTTTTAAGGCCCGTCACATTGTTCCCGTTCCCGTCTGTTCGTATTAATGAACTTGCTGGAAAGATAAAGGGAATCCTGTCAGTGGAGATGAGCTCGGGCCAGATGGTTGAGGATGTCTTACTTGCAGTAAACGGGAAAGTCCAGGTAAAGCATTTTGGCAGAATGGGCGGAATTGTAACAACACCTGAAGAGGTGGTTGAAAAATTAAAATCATTTTTTATAGGAGGATAAGCAATGTTAGAAGCAACCGGTTTGAAGGAAATCATAAAACCCGAAAACCTGACCTATCGTCGGTCGGAGGTTCTCGTGGATAACACCCTTTCTTATTGTCCAGGCTGCGGACATGGAACCACCCATAGGATTCTTGCTGAATTAATTGAGGAACTGGGACTGCAGTCACAGACAATCGGGATATCCCCTGTCGGGTGTTCTGTACTGCTTTACCATTACCTGGATGTGGATATTCAGCAGGCAGCACATGGAAGAGCCCCGGCTTTAGCAACAGCAATAAAAAGACTCCTGCCGGATAAATTCGTATTTACCTATCAGGGCGACGGGGACCTTGCTGCCATAGGTACAGCCGAAACAATACATGCCTGTAACAGAGGAGAGAACATACTTATCATTTTTGTCAATAATGGAATATATGGTATGACGGGAGGGCAGATGGCTCCTACAACCTTAATTGGTATGAAATCATCTACCTCACCTCGTGGACGTGATGTTAAAACGATGGGCAATCCATTGAAAATGACAGATATTGTAGCAACTCTTCCGGGCACTTACTATGTTACCCGGCAGAGTGTTCATACTCCTGCCAATGTGCGGAAGACAAAGAAAGCTATGCGAAAAGCAATTGAATATCAAAAGCTTAATAAAGGAACTTGTTTTGTTGAAATTGTCTCCAACTGCCCTTCAGGATGGAGGATGACTCCTGTTGAATCAAACAAATGGATGGAAGCCAATATGATTCCGTTTTACCCTCTTGGAGATCTGAAAACACCTGCAGAATGATTTGGGATAATAACGAAAAATCGAAAAAAAGATGACAGAAGAGATTATAATTGCAGGTTTTGGAGGACAGGGCGTTCTGTCGATGGGTAAGATAATGGCTTATTCAGCTGTGATGCAGGATATGGAGGTTAGCTGGATGCCTTCGTATGGTCCTGAAATGAGAGGCGGAACTGCAAACGTGACTGTAATAATTAGCAGTGAACGTATCAGTTCACCGATTATAAGGCATTTTGACACAGGAATTATATTGAACCAGCAATCGCTCGATAAGTTTGAAAACGCAATTAAACCGGGTGGTGTGCTGATATATGACGGTAATGGAATTACAAGGCATCCGGAAAGAAAAGATATTTCTATCTACAGAGTCGATGCTGCCGAGGAAGCTGCAAGAATGAACAGCTCCAAGACATTCAATATGGTCGTTCTCGGAGGATTTATAAAGGTAAGACCGATCATTAAACTTGAGAATGTCATAAAAGGTCTTAAGAAATCACTTCCTGAAAGATATCACAGTCTTATTCCTATGAATGAGAAAGCTTTGATACGGGGGGAGGAGATAATCACCGTAGTACATAAAGCCTGATCCTGAAAGAAGAGTAGGAATTTTACCCCCTTCAGGCATAGCCGTCAAGCTAAGAGTAGTAATATTAATACAGAGATCAGATGAAGTCAGATGAAGTTTCCCCTCCTTTTCAAGGAGGGGTGGCCGCAGTATGCAGATAATTAATATGTTACAATGAATATATGCGGCCGGGGTGGTTGATTTATTAGTCTCTTACTACATTTATTTCTATGTTGAATAAAATAGATGAAAACAGGAATTGCTACCTGTCGAGCTTAGGATTCGCTGTGTTAAGGTTTGAAACCAGATTTGTGTTCCGGTATCCTGAATATTTGAAAAGTGAGATAAGGAAAGTCTTAAATAAAAGAAATGAATCGACCGGATAGATAAATCAACCACCCCGGCCGGGGAATGAACCCTGTAAACATCAGATAATCACGTATCCCGGCCACACCTCCTTCAAAAGGAGGGGAAACTTTGTTTATTTCATAAAATCAACCACCCCGGCCGGGAAATGAACCCTGTAAAGATCAGATAATCAGTGGTCCCGGCCACCCCTCCTTCAAAAGGAGGGGAAACTTTTTCTAGTCTCCTTATTTACAATACTACTCTTAAGTTAACGCCTATGCCCTTTAGGGGGTGGCCATCCGCCAGCTGGCGGTTGGCCGGGGGCTTTTCATCCGTGCAGGATGCTGATATAAATTCCACGTCAGCAAACCTGCGCCTATTTCTCATAGAAATGCATCTCCCTTATATATTTCCACACAGTGGGGGAGAGGTAATATGACATATCCTTTCCGTGTTTTATCTCATTGCGAATAAAAGTTCCGGATATATCCATAATTGGTGCATTTACAAAATGGATCTCTGCTGATTTGATGATCTGTTCAAGTATGGCGGACGATGGTTTAACTGAATCAGGCCTGGGGTAGACATAAACCGGATGCTCCTTTAATAGCTCTACTGCATTTTTCCATTTATGAAGAGTGTACAGATTATCTTCACCCATCACCAGGCAAAATTTATGTTTTGGATATTTTTCTTTCAGATATGTAAGGGTGTCAATCGTATATGATGGGACAGGCAGTCTGAATTCGATATCTGAAGCCTTTAACCTGTCATTGTCTCCGATTGCAAGCTGCGTCATATACAAACGGTGATGGTCTTCAAGCAGTGTCTCCTTTTTTTTCAATGGATTATGAGGACTGACAACGAACCAAACCTGCTCCAGTCCGGTAAATTCGGTCATATAGCCTGCAATTGCCAGGTGCCCGATATGTACCGGGTTGAATGATCCGAAATATAACCCTATTCTTGCCATCATGAATAAACTTATTACCTGCTGAGGAATGAAGATACTGTTTTCGTAGTCTCTTCCTTTGCTGTATCTAAATGGTGATTAACAATAACAGTATCGAATTGATTGGCAAGCTTCATCTCCTCTCTGGCCTTTTCAACCCGGATTCTGATTTTTTCCGGTGTGTCTGTTGAACGTCTGATAAGCCTGTTCTCAAGTTCTTCAACTGAAGGGGGCATAATAAATATTGCGATTGCCCGGATACCAAATTTTTTCTTCAGGTTTATCCCCCCCTGTGCATCCACATCAAACAGAACATGTTTATCATCATTCCTGATTCTCTCCAGCTCGCATTTAAGAGTGCCATAGTACATATCTTTATAAACCTCCTCCCACTCAACGAATTCATCATTTTCAATTCTTCTCTTAAACTCGGGGACTGAAAGAAAGAAATAGTCTTCTCCATCTTTTTCTGAACCTCTGGGAGACCTGGTGGTTGCTGATACAGAGAATGATAAATTCAATCCGCTCTCCAGCAGATGTTTAACTATTGTGGTCTTTCCTGCACCGGAGGGTGCTGATATTATTACAAGTTTTCCTTTCATTGATTTATGCCCTTGGGACCTTGTGCCGTTATGTTGTTATGTTGTTATGTTGTTATGTTGTTATGTTGTTATGTTGTTATGTTGTTATGTTGTTGTGCCGTTGCGCCCTTGTGCCCTTTATAATACATTCAGAGTCTGCTCCTTAATCTTCTCCAGCTCATCCTTCATCATCACCACCAGCTTCTGAATCGAAGCATCATTTGCTTTTGAGCCAATGGTATTGATCTCCCTGCCAATCTCCTGGCAGATAAAGCTCAGAAGTTTTCCATTGGGGGCTTCTGTCTTCATTGTATCAATTAAATAGTCGCAGTGAGTACCGAGTCTCACTTTCTCTTCATTAATATCAAATTTCTCAATAAAATAAATAAGCTCCTGTTCAAACCTGTTCTTATCAATATTCTCGACCCCTATATTTTCTTCCAGCATTGAGTTCAGCTTTTCCCTGATCTTTTTAAGCCTTCCCTCTTCACATGTCCCTATTTTTTCAAGTAGTGCCAGTATCTTTCCTACGCACTTTTCCATATCTGACATTATGGAGTTTCCCTCTTCAATCCTGTATAAGTCAAGTATTCTTACAGATTCCAGAATCTGATTCCTGATAAGATTCCATTCCTCCTCAGGTATTTCATTTTTTTCAGTTTTAAGAGTTTCAGGAAGCTTCATTATGGCAGAGAATATCTGATCATCCAGTTTTATATCAAGTTCTGCAGCAATTTCTTTGAACTGGGTGTAGTAATTTCTTACTGCAGCTTTATTGATGACAGTCGCAACTTCCTGATCTACTGAGTCAATAAATATAGAAAAGTCAATTTTTCCCCTGTCGAGTTTCTGGCTTATTATACTCCTTATCTCGGGTTCTTTTTCCTTATACACCCATGGGATCTTGGTGTTAAGATCAAACTGCTTGGAATTCAGTGATTTTATTTCAATAGTGATCTTTTTCTGAGGAGTTTCTGCAATGGCCTTTCCAAAGCCCGTCATCGATTTTATCATTTTACCTTGTTGAATTAGGTTGCTTAATTTGATTAATGAAAGTTACTAATTACTGACATATTTTACAACGGCTTTGTTCTTCCAACGTCCTGATTTATAATAAAAATACGAAAGCGCTAATCCGACTGCCCAGCCGGCAGGGATAGACCACCAGATGCCTATTACTCCAATTTTTCCCGAAAAGTACCATGCAAACGGGATTCGAATTATCCAGAGCGACAGTATTGAGAACAGCATAGGGAAAAGAGTATCTCCGGCACCTCTTGTTACTCCATTGTATATGAACATCATTGTGAAAGTGATGTAGAATAAACTGACAATTGTCAGATACTGGTCGCCAAACCGGATTACCTCAGTATCGTTGGTAAACATTTTCATGACAACATGGCCCCAGATTACAATGAATATTGTTGTAACAATTGTTACAATTCCTGACATTTTAATTGTAGCTATCAGCCCCGCTTTTATACGTTCAGGTTTATTGGCGCCGATATTCTGTCCGACAAATGTTGAAAGAGCCTGTGAGAAAGACATGGCCGGAATAAGAGCAAGCATATCAAGCCTGCTGGCAACCGAGTATCCTGCTATAACATCTGTTCCAAATTTGTATACAATATCCATCAAAGCGAGTCCTCCCATTGCCACAAGTGTCTGCTGGACCCCGGTAGGTAATCCGATCCTGAGGCTTTGCTGAAAAGTTTCCCTGTCGAAATGGAGCCCCTTAATGGCAATTCTTATCAGTTTGTGAGTCTTGTTGAGCCACCATATTGCGAGCCCGAAAGCGATTGCATTGGCAAGGAGTGTTGAATATGCAGCACCTGCAACTCCCCACTTGAAGACACCTACAAAGAGAAGGACAAGGATTATATTTGCAATGCTTGCAATAATCAGGAAGTAGAGAGGTGTTTTTGAGTCACCTAACCCCCTTAATACTGCGCTGGTTCCGTTGAAACCAAAGAAAATTACAATTCCTGATAAATAGATCTTCAGATAGAGGAGTGCCTGCGGCATTATTTCTTCCGGCAATTCCATAAGCCGCAGAAGAGGTTCACTTATCAAAATTCCGATTATCGTTGTAACAATACCGATAACTGAGCTGTATATATACATTGTATCGATGGCTCTCTTAACTTTTACGAAGTCTTTGGCTCCGAAGTATTGTGATATCACCACAGTCGTTCCCATAACCAGGCCTATTATCATTGAAACCATCACGAATATTACAGGGAATGAAGCTCCGACAGCAGCAAGAGCCTCCTTGCCGATAAATTTTCCTACAACTATGCTGTCAACTACGCTGAAGAGTTGCTGAAAGACATTCCCTATAAGCATTGGAGCAGCAAACCTGAAAATCAGCTTCCCTTCATGCCCTGTAGTGAAATCCTTCATTTTAAAACTTTAGCCTGCAAAGGAAATCAATAATAGGAACTTATCAAAACATGGACTATAACCTCTCAAGTTCCACTGTAAAATGCCTCAGTATGTTGGCTTCTCGTCTGATCCTGACTCCCCGTGTTATTTTATCACGTTTTTGGAATCTCTCTGATGTTTTCCAGATTGAAAAGGTTTTACGAAGTATCCCTGATCCATCTCAGTCTCTCTTCAGGTGTACTCCTGTAAATATTTTCAACCATTTTTATATTAAATGGTTCTGCGAATGGTAAGTTCATTGTGATTACATGTTATTGTTGAAATTAATGATATTTACTTGTAAATCAATAAAATATATCTATTGTATTTCATGTACTCACCCCCCTTTCCCCCCTCTCTGTTGCACAAAGAGGGGGGTAATGCACTGTGTCTTAGTTATATTCCCCCTCTTTACGGAGTAGAGAGGGGGATAAAAGGGGTGAGTTCATGGGAGTCAGGCAGAAAAGATAAAACAGATTTACAGGTAATGAAAATTACCTTCTCCCTGAAAAATAATCCCTGTTTTTAATATTTCTGTATATATCAAGCATTGGAATCTGCGTTATAAAAGGCACAGACATCAATTTTGAGATTGGATATGTAAGATTAATAGTTATTTGTGATATATTCAACCGGGAATTAGGATGAAAAAATTTAACCAGATGAGAAAAATATTTTTACAGTTGCTGATTTCAGCAGCCATCATATGTAGCGGAATATCTGCTTATTCACAGGAGGCAAATGACAGTCTGAGATCTGCAGGTGCAATAATTGATTCTCTTAAGAGGAGCGGAGTTATATTCAGTGATGCCTATATAAAACCTGAAATAGTACTCTCTCCGGAGCAGGCAGTTAAATTTCTCGAGCAGAGAATTCATCCGCAGTTATGGAATGATACCAATGATCCGCTTCGAAAAGCGATAGGACAGCTTATCTTTGAAGCATCCCATCCTCCCTATGATTCTTCCAAAGTGTTCTTATCGAAATATCCTTATGATTCCCTCAGAATATCGTGGGATAAATTTTATATATGGGAACCTTTGAGGTTCAAGATACCTTATGTGGCGCCTGCAAGATACGGAGTTGTAATTGACACAATGGCAGCTGTCAGAGATACTATTTCATCAGGAGTGGTTATTGATTCAGCAGCAGTCTTTGTTGCCGTCTTTCAGGATACTGTTCCTATTCTGATTCCGGAAACCCGAATGAAAGATACTACCATCCTGGTGATAATTGATACTCTTAATGAAGTTACTTCCACAAGACCTTCATTTCCGTTCAGATATCTTAATTATCCTTTTCAGGGCGACTCAATTGAGGTAGCTGTCAATTCCTTATTGAAATATCTTGAGGAGCGCGACTCATCAATGGTATTTTTTACCGGGAGAGGAGGGAGTGTTACACCGGTATGGCTAAATTCGAAAACAGACAATATGATGAGGTACTGGCTTAAAAATGAGTTTTCTGATTCCGTAACGGTATGGATAGGAAATACTGACAGGAATACAATAGGGTTGTACCTTGAACAAGGAGTAAACTTCCGCCGTCCTCCAAAACAGGAGACTTACACCGAGGCAAGAATAAATGTTGAAAAGCAGGATAAGTCAAAACTGCTTGAAGTTCAGAGAATTGTTGTTAAACAGAAGTACTGGAAATACAGGACCGAAGCTAACCTTGCATTCACCCAGACAGCGCTGTTCAACTGGGTGAAGGGAGGGGAAAAGAGTCTTGCTTCTCTCCTGGATGTAACAGGATATGCTGATTATAACAATAAGCAGACAAAGCTCTCTTCAAATAATTTCGCACGAATCAAATTAGGATTTCTTGCCTCCGGGGAGAATCCGATAAGAAAAAACACTGACCTTATTGAGACCAACTCAAAGCTTAATCATAAGGCTTTCGGCAAGTTCGATTTCAGTGCAATTATGCTGTTCAAGACCCAGTTATTGAAAGGCTATAATTATCCGAATGATTCAGTACCGGTATCGAAGTTAATTAACCCTGCAATTCTGACACTTGGTATCGGACTTGATTATAAACCTAATGCCAATACCTCAATCAATTTTTCACCATTGTCGTACAAAGGAACTTACATGACGGATACCCTTCATATTGATCAGACAAAGTATGGTATTGCTGCTGACAGGAAATCAAAACATGAACCGGGGGTAAGCTTAATGGTATCACACGTATGGAAGCCCTATAAAACATTAGGAGTTACAAACAGGATTCAGTTGTTTACCAACTATATCAATAATCCACAGAACATCGATATAGACTGGGAAATGATACTTGTAGCAAATCTTAACTGGTTTACAGATCTCAGGATCAACATCCATTTTATCTTTGATGATGACACAAAGACGCCGGTTCTTGACGAAAATAATAAGCCTCTTCTGAATCCTGACGGAACTACAAAGAAAACTGCCCGCGTTCAGTTTAAGGAGATGATAGGGATTTCAATGGCGTTCAGGTTTTAATCAGGCGCCCGTTGTGCCCTTGCACCGTTCTACAGATCCTTTTCGTATATCCGGAATTTCTTGACAACTTTGCAGCCGACTCTCTCATACTCTCCTCTCATTTTCGTATTGTCTTCCAGTACGAGATGGCTGTCGAGAGTGTCCATTTTATGTTTTATGCCTGATTGCAGAATCTTTACCCCCATAAGTACATCAAGTCCCTTGCCTCTATACTCTTTTTTTACACCACCCAGCATCATAAGTAGTTTCCTTGACCTTTTAGAATCAATGAGTATCCTGATAATTCCAAAAGGGAAAATCCTGCCTCGTGCCTGCCTGATGCCCTTGCTGAAATCAGGCATTCCTATTGCAAATCCCACAAGTGTTCCGTTTGTTTGAATCAATTTTATGAATTTGGGATCAAGAACCGGCAGGTATCTGTTCGCAAACTCCATCTTCTCCTTGTCATCAAGTGGAACAAAACCATATATTTCAGCAAAGGTTTCATTCATGAGCTCAAGAACTTCAAGGATGTAGGGTTTGAGTTCTTTGATCGACTTAAATTCAATTATCCTGTATTCCTTCATGCTCTCCATTCGCGAAAGGACTTTTTCATAAACAAGGGGAAATTGTTCAGGTATCTTTCCCAGGTAGTTGACAAGGTCAATTTTTTTATTGTATCCCTCACCTTCAAGGTATTGAGGCATATAAGGTGAATTATTGGCACTTGTCATAAACTGAGGGTACTCAAATCCTTCAACCTGGAAGCCTTGCGGATCCTTATCTGAAAAACCAAGTGGTCCGATAATCTTTTTCATCCCTCTCTCTCTGAGCCAATTCTCAACTTCAGTTATAAGTGCATGAAACACCTCGCTGTCGTCATAACATTCCATAAAGCAGAATCTGCCATTCTGTTCATTATGTATGGCATTGTACCTGTTATTAATAATACCCATAATTCTGCCGACTGGTTTATTCTCCCTGTAGGCCAGCAGCAGGATTGCATCAGCATATTTGTATGATTTATTTTTGTCTCTGTCGAACAGAAGCCATTCATCCATATAAATGGGATGAAGCCATTCGGGCTCATTTTTGTGCACTTTTTCAGGCAGGTATATAAAAACCCGGCGATCTTTTTTTGTCAGAACTTCTTTAATGACTATTTGCCCCATACTTATAACTTAATTTTTTGTAGAAAGAAACAATAAAACACGAAATCATCAAAATCGTGTGAAATATAATACATATTATGCGGATTCTAAAAAAGGTCAATTATTACAAATAATGCGAAAATAATGCTGGCAATTCCATTTGTGGTGCCAAAAGCCAGATTTACCTTGCTCAGGTCATCATATTTTACGATTAAATGCTGGTAAAGCAATAGTATTGAAAAAATAAGGGCGCCTGCCCAGAATATATATCCCGACCCTCCGGTGATACCGGCTGTAATTACCAGCATGAATGTGACTGAATGAAGAATTGAAGAAACAATTAGAGCGTTTTTCCTTCCTATCAGAGATGGTATAGAGTAAAGATTTGCCGATCTGTCAAAATCATCATCCTGGAGTGCATAGATTATATCAAATCCGCCTGACCAGGTAAAAACAATAAATGAATATATTACAGGAAGAAGGTTAAACGATCCGGTTACAGATAAATATGCACCAATCGGTGCAAGGCTCAGACCCAGCCCCAGAATAAGATGGCATAGTGCTGTTATCCTTTTTGTGAGGCTGTAACCCAGTATCACGAGTAAGGCAACCGGTGAAAGCCAGAAGACCAGACGATTAATGAAATATGTAGTTGCTATGAATAGTGCTGCATTGATAATAATAAATAATGTTGCAGCTCCGGGAGAGATGATACCCGAAGGAATCTCCCGGTTTTTTGTTCTTGGATTTTTTTCATCGAATTTCCTGTCGACAAGCCGGTTGAATCCCATTGCTGAATTTCTGGCGAATACCATGCACAGGATAATCAGAAGGAGAAGTTTGAGACTGAACCGGAGATCACCATCTGAAATGCCAAGGGAAAAACCAATAAGGGCAAATGGCATGGCAAATACCGTGTGGCTGAACTTAACCAGTGAGAAGTATTTTCTGATCGGTCTGAATAATTTCATCACTGGTTGAGAAGCCTCCGGTAGGTTTCATAATTATCGTCAGTGAATGTAACAAATGTTACTTTCTCAGGATATTTATTTTTCATAAGGAATCTTCTGGTTTCACTTACTGCAATCAATGCAGCCATCTCCCGGGGGAATCCATAGATTCCTGTTGAAATGCCAGGGAATGCTATCGTCCTGATTTTCTGTTCCCTGGCAATTTCAAGGGATGACTGATAACATGAAGCCAGCAGTTCATGCTCATCTCGATATCCTCCATACCAGACAGGTCCGACGGTATGTATAATGTGCTTTGCTTTCAGCCTGTAACCTTTAGTGATCTTGGATTTTCCCGTTTCGCATCCGTTGAGGGATTTACATTCATCAATCAGGTCAGGTCCTGCAGCAATATGAATAGCGCCGTCGACACCTCCACCGCCCAGAAGCGATTTATTCGCTGCATTGACTATGGCATCTACCTCTAGAGTGGTAATATCACCTTTTATAAGATCAATCCTGTTTTTCATCACCTGATATGAGCATTTAGTTCTTTCTCAAATGCGCTGACCAGATTATTCATGACCTTATCAATATTCTTGTCTGTCAATGTCTTCAAATCATCACGGAGGATAAAGCTTACAGCATACGATTTCTTGTTTTTTCCCAGGCTGTCGCTCTCATAGACATCGAAAAGTGAAATGTCCTGTAAAATATTTCTCTCTGTTTTTAGAGCTATCTGCCTTATCTGGCTGAACTTTATACCACGGTCAAGCAGAAGTGCCAGATCTCTTCTCACTGAGGGGTACTTTGGAAGTTCATGAAAAGAAATAGTATTATTTCTGGCAATCTTAAGCATCAGATCCCATTCTATATTTCCATAATAAACATCCTGCCCTATATCGAACTGCGAAAGGTATTTCCTTGAAATCCGGCCTGCTTCTGCCACAATCTTATTATTATGAATATACGCAACTGATTCGGAGAAGTATTTTTTATCACTCTCCCTTTCAACAAGAGTTTCCGGTTTTAGTCCCATTCGAGTAAAAACCATTTCCACAAATGATTTGATGTGGAAGAAATCGGTGGGATTGGTTTTGCTGTTCCAGCTCTGTTTCCCGGCACTGCCGGTAATAAACAGATCAAGGTGTTCCTGTTCGAAGTAATGACCAGGTGTGGGATGGGTGTCCACGGGGTTTTTACAGAAATAGCAATGTCCGAATTCGAATAATCTCAGATCAGGATTTTGCCTGTTTATATTCCAGATAACTGAACTTAGTCCGCCGTACAGCAGGCTCTGTCTCATCACGTTCAGATCAGAACTGAGCGGGTTTGCAAGATGAACCAGATGGCTTTTGTCAAAATCTTCATTCTGCTCATACCACGCTGCAGGGCTAAGGGAATTGCACATTATCTCTGCAAATCCGTTTGCTGCAAGCATATCTGAAATAATGTTGACCAATTTCTCCTTGTCAGGTTTTTCTGAATATGTAATTGTAGAGTTTACATGATTGCTGATTTCAACATTATTATAGCCATATATCCTTAGTATCTCTTCAATTACATCTGCTTCCTTCTTAACATCAACTCTGCGGGTCGGAATTTCAACAACCAGGTCATCTCTGTTTTCCTCTTTGATATTGATATCCAGCAGGGATAATATTTCTTTTATAACCGGCTGTTCAATTTTTTTTCCGATAAGTCTTGTTATGTTATTATAGTTAATTTTCACTTCTGCTTTTTTCAGAGGAACAGGGTAAATATCAACAATATCAGATGTTATCTCTCCTCCGGCAATCTCTTTTATCAGTATGGCGGCTCTCTTAAGAGCCCATGTAGTTATTTCAGGATCAGCACCTCTTTCAAACCTGTATGATGCATCAGTCTTGAGTCCATGGCGCCTGGATGTTTTTCGTATCGAAACCGGATTAAAATATGCGCTCTCAAGAAAGATGTTTATTGTTGAAGCGGAAACCCCGGATTTAATTCCTCCGAATACACCCGCAATACACATTCCTTCATTTGTGTTGCATATCATAAGATCCCTTGAGGAGAGATTTCTATCAACCGAATCAAGTGTGATGAATTTACTTTTGTCCGGCAGATTCCTGATTATGACTTTCTTACCATCAATTTTATCTGCATCAAACGCATGAAGCGGCTGACCTATCTCATGCTGAACAAAATTTGTTATATCAACCACATTATTTATCGGGTTAAGTCCAACTGCCCTTAATTTGTCCTTTAGCCACTGAGGCGATTCACCCACTGTAATTCCGCTTATGGTGATTCCCGAGTACCTTGGACAGTCCGCAGGATTTTCTATAATTACCTCGTATACATTGTTTTTATTGTCATATTTGAAACCCGAAATATCCGGAAGAATGGCCTTTTCTTTCAGACCTTCGTTAAGATTAAGATATGCTGCAAGGTCCCTGGCAACGCCGAAATGGGAACCGCTGTCGATCCTGTTGGGTGTAAGACCTATTTCAAATACCGTGTCTCTTGTAATTTTAAAGTAGCTGCCTGCCGGGGTGCCTGGTTTAGCATCCCGACTGAGTACCATGATTCCTTCATGATCATCTCCAAGTCCGAGTTCATCCTCAGCACATATCATCCCTTCAGAGAGTTCGCCTCTGATTTTGGATTTTTTAATCTCAAGGCTGTCATTACCCCTGAATACTGTGGTACCGACAGTGGCTACAGGAACTTTCTGGCCTGCAGCTACATTAGGAGCACCACATACAATCTGTAAAGGCCGGGGACCACCCACATCAACTGTTGTTACTGATAGTTGATCGGCATCGGGATGCTTCCTGCAAGTAATGACTTCACCGATCACAACGCCTTCCAGTCCTCCCTTTACAGAAATCCATTCTTCCATTCCCTCTATCTCGAGGCCTATTCCTGTAAGTATCCGGGCTACCCTGGAGGCTTCTATATTAATTTTCAGATAATCTTTTACCCAGTTGTAGGATATCTTCATTTCAGGGATGATTAAAATTTGCAATTAAAAATGCAAAAGTAAGGAATTTTAAAATATGACTCCTTTATGTCATCGAATAAAAGGATTGAAACAAAAAAAGCTTTAGTTATTCACTACTATTTATATAAGTCCAACCGTTTTAATTGATACAGTATCTCCGGTGAGTTGAACATACTTCATTCCCATGACCTTAGGAGGTTGCAGCCAGGTGGAAGTCATATTATTCTAAAAAATCTGTAAATTAAATAGCAGATTGATGAAGTTTTGACTTATATACATCAATAGTGTAATTTTGTATATTATTCTTGTTATAACCAGTTACGGGAGCATGAAAACAATGTCTCTGAACTCAGTTGAATTTACAGGTAAACTCAGACCCGGAATGACATATACTGAGGTGGAATCTGTTCTGGGCAAACCTAAATCAACAAGGATTGGAAATGATAAATGGATCGCAGGGTGGAACCTGCAGGAGATGTGTAAAGGCTATATTCCTTACGATATGGTTTTTAATTCAAATGATCAGACAATTATTTCATGGTTTGAGAATACTAAAGCCTACGAAGCTCAACAGGAACAGTTGAAGATGGTTGGTGACGGGTGCATTTATCTTGGAAATTACAAATACGCATTTGCCGGAGCCCCTGAGTGAAGATGATAGCATTATTTAGATTACCTGCTCGTGATATTTCATGGGATTTTTACTGGCCTGGAATTATGAATTTTATGCGGCCATTTTCTTTCTTCTCTGGTACGGTTTAACACTCTACGGCCAGCTCCGCTATCCTCAGTTATTGGACAGAGGGCCTTATATATTAATCGGCCTTACCATTCTTGTACATGGAATCCTCTTTATAGTTTACCATTTTAAGATCAGACCTCAAAGTTGATAAACAAGGCAAGAGGTAAATATTCGGGAATCAAAAAAAACCGGCAAACAATTTCAGTTTAAAATCATTGACTATTTCCTCTCCCTGCAATTAAGATACGGTGAAGTATTAACAGCATTCCAACCAGCAAAAATGGAGCTATTAAGATCAGGGAACCACTGTTGCCTTTGAAGGATCCCCAGAAGATGCCAAGAGCTATAAATAATAATATAAAAATTGCACCCCCGGCTATCTCATATCTCCATGAAACGACCAGTGCAATAATCAGGGCAAATGCCGGAATGTTATGTATAAGAAATGCCAGCATTTGCTTTGTCAGTGGATCTCCTCCACCGAATACATCAAGAGAGAACATCATGATGAAGAGAATCGCAAGGATTGCAAGAATCCGGGAAAGCCAAAGCATAATTTTTAATATCATTTTATTAGGGAATTAATTGTATTTTAAATCTAAATATTGGATTTCTAGTCACTTGTAGTGAAATTAAGCCATTTCTCCGTGTTAATGTGGTAATTCTTTTGTAAATTAGTTGTATCGTATTTTACAAGGATTTTGCATACCTCCCATTTAATCCTTATCCAATTTTGCATCAGGAAGATAAAATACTCTTCAGCCTTCTCAAAAAGGAAATAGCAGACACAATGATGCGATCATACCCGGGTCTTGATCCTGAAATATCAAACTGGAAAGGTCAGGAAATAACTGACTTTCAGGAAGATTTACTTGAAAAGGTTAATGGACAACTCAGCGAGAAGTGGTTTTATAATCACATGAAAACTGATAGTCATTCTTTACCAAGGGTTGATGTACTTAATATACTCAGTAAATATACGGGTTACAAAAACTGGCATGACTTCAGATACAAAAATGCGGGGAAGCCCGCTGTGGCAGATAAGCCAGGCCGGTTTATAAATAATCTGATAAGAATCCCACTTTTATTCTTATCTGTTATAATTCTGATATTTATTATTATAAAAATAATCAATACTCAGAACTACCGGTTCACTTTCATTGATTCTGATACAAGGGAGCCTGTTACCGACAGCAATCTAAGGGTGGAATTACTCAATGAAAATGAATCTCCTTTGAGTATACCAGCTTCCAGTGGCGGAAGCATAACTGTAAGAACAAGCAAAAGCAGTGTAACTATGATTGTTAAGGCACCTTATTACAAAACGGATACTATAAAAAGAGTGCTGAGAAAAATTGGCCATGATGAGCAGGTTAATCTGAATGCAGATTATTATGCGCTTATGATAAGTTACTTTTCACAGTCGGATGTAATAGGATGGGAGAACAGAAGGCAGAAACTAACCATGATAATCAGTGACGATGCGATAATTTACATGCTGCCTGATAAAAGTGCCGGTAGCGGAATTGCTCTCTACAATAAATGGGAGTTTATCGACAAGATTACAATGCCTTCATCAGGTCTGAGGAAAATCGAGATTCTCGATTGCCGCTATCTTGATGGGAAAATATCTGTCCTGCGTTTCAGAATAAAACGGAATAAGGAATGAAAGGCCTGAATTATAAATTGATCCTGATTATAATCTATCTGGCCTGTTCAGCAAGAACCTGCACAGAAGATGAAGAGAGTAATGCCCGGAAGGAAGAGAATTATATCTCAAATCTGAAGAACGATCTTAAGGAGGTTTTTACGTCCGACTCTTTATCTGAACAATTCCTCAGGGCTTATGAGATTACTGCTTCGGATATGTTAAACGATTTTGCCGACTATCTTAAAATTATCTCAGATACTAATCTCGATCCTGAATTCAGACAGCATTCAGCAGTGATGGTCAGGAATCTGTTTATTTCTGATAAGATCAAATTATCAGGCTTGAGCAATAATTATCCGGAATCAGCTCTTTATACTTTGGATAGATTATTGGACCATATTCTTTCAGAAGGTATGCCAGTCTGGTTTAAACCTGTACAGATAATTGTAACTGCCCCATTTGCAGCTGAGAATGATTCCACTTTCATAGGTAATCTCTCTTGTAAGCTTGAATGTCAGGCCCTGAGCAGTAAGGGTACATCAGAAATCTTACCTGATATTATAACTGTTGATATTTATCTGGTTAAACGATATCAGTATTTTGGAGACAACCATATAAAAATATGGGAGGCATATCTCGGAGATATTAACTAAAGGCATTAAATTAAATGAAATCAAAATCAACTAAAATTCTGAGGATTTTAATTATTGTTTATGCTATATTATATTTCACAGGTATAGGTATCATATTATATAAAGGGGAGTTATCCCTGAAAAATCTGAATGATATTTTATTCCTGTTACTCTCTGTTATATTCTTATCTGCCTTTTGTTTGCTATGGGTAAATGAGAAAATGGCTGGTATTATCTTTATGGGCTGGAACGCAGGTGTTTGGATCCATGATCTTTGTCTTGAAGGGGGCCGGGACAGGGGTATGATCAGTATCATGGCCGTTCCCGTAATGGTCATTGGTGCTTTATCTTGTTTAGAATGGTACAAATCCTCTGTAAATCCTCAGCTATCGGTTCCATTTCACTGGAAATATATACTTCGGGTTCTTCTGTTAAACTATTCTGTATTATATATAATTGTGGTGATTTCGGAACAATTTTCCGATAAGCCATATGATTATTTCAGCCTGCCTTTTATTCTGTTCCCAATATTATTTCTGGTATTTATTATTGGTTTTGCATTTTCATGGAAACATGAACTACTGGCTGGTTTAATATTTGTGCTATGGTACATTATTATGCTTGCCGGGTCTGTTGGTTATTTTGAATTTCGCGATTCGGGTCCATGGATCATGTTTGGAGTTCCATTATTTCTCCAGGGGTTATTTTATATAAAAAATTATCTCTGGTTTAAATCCGGATAGAATCAGGATGAAAATTTTTTCAATTGTATTTATTTAAGTCTTGGATTCGCTTTATGAGCTTATTTCAATTTAACAGGTGAACAAATAAATTTTGAAAGTATGAAAACGGCAGATTACATGATAAGAAGACTTGACTCATTGTTAAGAATGATTGCCATAGTATTATTTGTTATTTGCGCAAGTGGTTGTTCTTCAGGAATGAGTGAATATATAACTGATGAAAATGCAGGAAAAAATGGCAGCTTTGAAATTACAAAATCCGGATTGCCGGTTAACTGGATCTTGTATACTCCAAAAACAATCCCAACCGGGGATTATGATTTAATTATTGATACAACAGAATATAAGGATGGGAAACAATCACTGAAGTTATTGGTCAGAGAATGCTCTCCCGATGGTGGGTGGCATTCTCCCGGATTTTGCATGCAGTACAAGGCGGAGCCGGAAGAATCATACCATGTCAGTTTCTGGGTCAAAAATGAATTAAGCGAGTTTATTGCCAGAATAGGGGGGGTCAGTGCAACTAAAGGCCGGTACGATACGATTGTCAAATCAAATGAAACAATAACCAGCTGGCAGATATTTGAATATACTTATATAATTCCACCTGGCATGAATAATATAAGGTTTGAGATGAACATACTTCAGCCAGGAAGTTTTTGGATTGATGATCTTAAAATTGAAAGGATGAGTCCTGATAATCGATGATGAAAGTAATTTCAATCTTTTTAATGAGTCACATTTTAATCTGTGCTTCACTAAATGCTCAGATTGCTAATCTCAAAGAATCAGGCATGGAAAGCTTAAAAAAAAATTCTATCTATTTTGAGATTTTAGGAAACGCTGCAGTATGGTCCTTAAATTATGATCGAATTGTACCTTTAAAAAATGAGCTAGCAGTGCTTATAAGAATTGGGGGAAATGAATATCATGGTTATGATACAAACAAATTGAGTTTCAATTTTCTGGGAACAGCAGGTATTCTATATGGTGACCATATACACTTTTTTGAAACTAGTATAGGATATACTCATTTTACAGGCGATCCTGACCGGCTTATTGTTCTAACTGGGGGGTACCGACGCCAGGGACAGAAAGGCCTGGTCATCAGAGCGACACCTATGTATATTTATAATACTGAAAAAGGAGATACTTTCGGTAATTCTTTATGGTTCGGATTATCTTTTGGTTATTCATTTTAAACATGTATTAAGAAATCATTTTTTAAAAAGGAGGCATTGCTATGAAAAATGATACTATTTTGCGCCGCATTCTGTATGTGGGGACAGGACTCGTTATAGTTGTCACCCTGATTCTTGCTTTTCTGGTAATTCCGTCTGTTATAATAGACACATCCCCCCAGGCTGATCCTGAAAGGGCAGTACCTGGTATTTTATTCGTTATTATTATCCACCTGGTTATTATTGCAGCACTGGTACGGACAATTCTTGTTAATCAACGGGGTGGTCGTATTAATAAAGGACTGCTTATTGGCCTGGGAGTGTTGCTGGTATTATTGAGTCTCATGGTATCAGATGGTGCCTCAGCTTTTTTAAATCATACAGATCCTATTATGCATAGAGTTGCTATTTCAATGTTTATCTGCACCGGGTGCAACTTTATTGCCAGTGTGCTGGCCTTATCAGCTGTATGGTATTCAAGGCGACTTAAGCCATCTTCTAAATAAGTTATATCTGATGATTCAATCAAAAACACTCTCAATAATAAAGTACAATTTATCATGTGACTGGAATTAATACTCTTGAACTTATGCTTGAATACAGCCTCTCTGAAGGTATATCATGCTGGATTCAGCCTTCGCAGGTAAATATCATAAATCCTTTTACACAGGTGAATGGCTCCACTGCAACCGGTGGCCTTTCATTTATTAAGAATTGTATTCCTTTCAATGCTACCTCACAGTCAGAATTATTCCCTGGTGAGGCTACCATCGACAATTATATAATTAAGAAGATTAAATCTTCCGGTAACAAGCGGCTCAGGGTATGGCAGGTTTCCTTGGTGCTATCGAATAAGATCAGGAATTATTTAATATCTCCTGCACAATCCTTGTAACACTCCTGAAATCAATCTTTCCTGTGCCCATCATGGGTAACTCCTTAATAACAACAAACTGTTTTGGAAGTGCAATATTTGGCAACTCACCACCCATCTTCTTAAGTATCTCAGTCTTATTTACTTCTATAGTAACTGTTGCTATTATTGCTGCCCCCTTTTTTTCATCTGACACTTCAACAACACAACATGATACTCCAACAGGAAGAAATTTCTCCAGAGTATTCTCTACCTTAACCAGAGAGACCATTTCCCCCCCTATCTTAACAAACCTCTTAAACCGGCCTGCATGCCACAGATAGCCATCTTCATCGAAATACCCCATATCACCTGTATTATACCAACCATCAACCAGGGCATCAGCAGTAAGCTCAGGATCATCATAATAGCCTTTCATTACAGAGTCTCCTTTTACCAGAATCTTTCCTACTTCCCTGGTTTTACACGTTTCCCCAGTCTCAAAACTCTCAATGCTGACCTGAACGCCAGGAATAACTTTTCCTGTGCTTCCAGGCCTGTTAAACTCAAGTGAGTTTACTGATATGACAGGAGATGTCTCAGTAGCTCCATACCCCTCAAGCAGAGTTACCCCATGCTTGTTCATGTATCCTTCCCTTAGCGCATCCGGACATTTATCTGCCCCGGCTACCATTAGCCTGAGGGTTTTAAAATCACCGGGATCAGACTTATTGAGATATCCCCAGAAGAAACTTGGGGTACCAACCATAATAGTAGGCTTTTCTTCACGTGCTATAGTGCTGATAGTCTGGAAATCAAGCGGATTAGCATATGTTACCATTGTCATCCCGCAATAAAATGCCACCCAAAGATTTACTGTTAATCCAAAAACATGAAAGAAAACAAGGTTTGCCAATATAATATCAGATTCAGATATTTTCACATAAGCACCAAAATTTTCAATGTTCGAAGCAATATTCCTGTGGGTAAGCTGGACAGCCTTAGGGTCTTTTTCACTTCCGCTGGTAAATAAAATTGCAGCAGTGTCATGTTCATCTCCTTTATGAATAGTGTTAAGGATCATATTAACAGGAAGCTTCGTTTTCAGGGCAGCCTTCAGTTTATCAACGGTAGTGATACCTTCCATGATATCTTCAATCAGGACCATACCTTCAATAGCCGGGCAATTAATTTTTTCAAGTAAAGCTCTGGATGTTATAATAGTTTTAAATTTGCATTTTTTCTGAGCATACTTTGCGTTGTCCTCAGCACCTGTTGAATAGTTTATCATTACAGGTTTTCTGCCGCTCATTAATGCGCCAACAGTAGCAAGTGCACAACCTGCCGATGTTGGGATCATAATACCAATGAAGCCCTTATCATACTTTTTAAATTTAGAACAAAGGATTAGAGTACCGATCAAAGCCCTGGAATAAGTAACATTTTTACCAGTGGTTTTGTCAATAATTGCAAACTTTTTGGCATGTTTCTTTGCCATTCGAACGAACTGCTGATGAAGTAACATGTTAGAAAGCATTAGTTATAGTTTAACTGAGGGTTAAGAGACGAAATATAATGAAATATTTATTAATTCCAATAGTATTGATAGATGCGTTCTAAAAAATGAGAATATGCTAAAGCCGAGGATCGCTTTGATCTAGTGATATATACTTGCATTGCGCTGACAATTGCCAGGAAAATATTTCTATCTGGTCGAAAATCAGTCACAATTAATGTGCTGCAGAATTTTGCTTTTGGCAATCTAATGGAAAACCGGACTCGTAATAGTTGTCACCGTGATTCTGGCTTTTCTGGTAATTCCGTCTGTTATAATAGACACATCCCCCCAGGCAGAACCGGAAATTGCAGTACCTGGTATTTTGTTTGTTATTATTATCCACCTGGTTATTGTTGCAGCACTGGTACGGACAACTCTTGTTAAACAACGAGGTGGTCGTATTAATAAAGGACTGCTTATTGGCACGGTAGTGTTGCTGGTATTATTGAGCCTCATGGTATTAGATGATGCCTCAGCCTATTTAGATCATACAGATCCTATTATGTATAGAGTAGCTATTTCAATGTTTATTTGCCCGGGTGCAACTTTATTGCCAGTGTGCTGGCCTTATCAGTTGCATGGTATTCAAGGCAACTTCAGCCATCTTCAAAGTAATTTGTAAAAGATGATCCATATTCGACTTCCTGTATATTAGCCAGGAAATATACCAAGAACATGTTCGGTAAGAAAGATCCAGACATACAATAGTGCTGATATATGAACGAGGGTTATTAAGGCAACAAGGACAGGTACACGAAGGAGATATTTTGAGTTATAATTAAACACAAACCGGCTGAAGCGGTTATTCACTTTTCAGCTGGTTTTTTATCTATATTTGTACCTCAAACATTTTCATATGGTAATTGAAAAGGAAGACAAACTTATTCTCCTGACAAATGACGACGGACTATATGCCGCCGGTCTGAAGACACTGCTGGAGGTTATGGAAGAATTCGGCAAGGTGGTGCTTATCTCAACAACCGAGAGTATGTCGGGAATGTCACAGGCCCTTACTGTTAAAACACCTCTTCGTGTAAAGCTTCTTGAGGAGAATGATAGCCACCGGATATATGCCTGTAACGGAACCCCTACCGACAGTGTCAAGATAGCTATCAATCAATTGCTTGAAAGGACTCCTGACTGGGTTGTGTCAGGTATAAATCATGGAGCAAATGCATCAGTCAGTGTCCTTTATTCAGGTACAATGGCAGCTGCAATTGAAGGTTGCCTGTATGGGATCACTTCAGTGGGTTTCTCTCTGAATAATTTTTCTCCGGCAGCAGATTTCTCGGCTTGCAGCAAGTATATCCGCATTATTATGAAAATGGTTTCAAAGGAGTCTCTTCCGCCTGGTGTTTGTCTGAATGTTAATATACCCAAAGCACCAAAGGATGAGATAAAAGGTATTAAAGTCTGCAGGCAGGCAAAAGGCAACTGGCGGGAGGAATTTGAAAAGAGGAAAGACCCTATGGGTAAAACTTATTACTGGCTTACGGGAGTTTTTATGAATCATGAACCTGAGTCGACAGATACGGATGAATGGGCACTCGCCAATAATTATGTATCTGTTGTACCGGTATCGGTTGACATGACTGCACACTGGTACATTGATAAACTTAAGGATAAAATTAAGAAATGATCAACTATTATAAATTTGACAGTGTGGTTACAGGGTTCATTTCAGGATTGGTATTGCCCTTTATAGTGGGATTCATAATTTATGCTTTTTCCGCAAGCGATATGAGCATCAGAGAATTTGTCTCAAAACTGGCTGGTTCGAAGGTGGTTACACATTCAATCTCTCTCTGTGTTTTTCCGAATGTACTGATCTTTCTCGGCTTCAACTGGCTAGATATGCTTAAAGCCACAAAAGGGGTTCTGGCAGTCACAATAATCTGGGCATTCATTGTATTCGGAGTAAAGTTTTTTGGATGAGATATTTCATTATAGCAGGAGAGCAATCAGGTGATCTTCATGGTTCCAACCTGGTCAGGGGATTAAAGGAGAATGATCCGTCTGCAGAGGTTTTCTGCTGGGGAGGTGATCTTCTTCTGGCTGCAGGCGCACAAATTCTCAAGCATTACAAAGAGCTCGCCTTTATGGGATTTGTAGCAGTTATAAGGAACCTTGGTACAATCTCAAAAAATATTACACTCTGCAAAAAACAGATATCTGAAATCAAGCCTGATGTGGTAATTTTTATCGACTATCCTGGCTTTAACCTTAGAATAGCAGAATGGGCAAGGAGAGAGGGATTCCGGACATTTTACTATATATCGCCCAAGCTTTGGGCATGGAATGAAGGCAGAGTGGAAAAGATAAAGAAGTACATCGACAGAATGTACATAATTTTCCCATTTGAGGTTGCTTTTTACAGAAAACATGGAATAACTGTTGAATACCTTGGAAATCCACTGGTTGATGAGACCGAGAGGAGAGTATCGCTATTCCCGGTAAAGGATATTATCAGAAGAGATCTTGGAATTGACGGGAAGCCTGTAATTGCACTTCTGGCCGGAAGCAGGAAACATGAAATTGAACTCGTACTTCCACAGATGATGAAAATTATCAGGTATTTTCCTGATCATCAGTTTATTCTTGCCGGTGTTAAAAATATTCCTGATGAGCTCTATATGCATATACTGGGCAATTCGGATATCAGGCTTTTAAAAGATAAGACTTATGAGATTCTTCATTTAGCTGAAGCAGCGCTTGTAACGTCGGGGACAGCTACTCTTGAAGCTGCTATTATGAATACTCCGCAGGTAGTTTGCTATAAAGGTGATTTCTTCTCAATGCTCATTGCCTGGATGGTCATCAGGGTGAAATATATTTCTCTTGTAAACCTTATTATGGAATCAGAGGTGATAAGAGAACTTGTGCAATACGATCTGACAGAGAAAAATCTTCTGAAGGAACTTAAGGCAGTGCTTAAGGGAGGGGAGAGACGGGAAAAGATACTGGCAGATTACCAGGCACTTAATGATCGCATCGGTCCCTCAGGTGCTTCAGGCAGGGTAGCCAGGAAAATGGTTAATGAATTGAAACAATATAGTGAATGATCAGATATTTGGTTTTAGTCTGGATGCTTCTTTTACCTGGCACCGGCCTGATAAAGGGGCAGATAAAAGTGCGCCTGTTTGCATCACTGACACCTGAGTCAGTTGTTTTTGCCGTTACTGAAGGGGAATATGAAATCAATGGATTCATGGGAGATCCGGATGTATTCAGGAAAAATGACCTGGTTGTCATTACAAAGTACGATGGCAGACTGGCTGTTAAATCCCGGAACGGTAAAGGATATATTGCAGATTCATTGAATATTCAGGCCAAAACAGAAAACGCTTCGTTTTCCCTCAGAGTGAATAGCCAGGCCCCTGTAAGGCAATATTATAAGGGAGATTTGATCTGCTATCCCGATCTTGAGACCCTTGTACTTATAAACAGGTGCGATGTGGAAAGTTATATCGCCGGAGTTGTCAGAGCCGAAGGTGGTACACAAAAGCATAAGGAGTATTTCAAGACACAGGCAATTATAGCCAGAACCTACCTGTATAAACACCTTGACAAGCATCTGCACGATAAATTTAGTGTATGTGATAACACACATTGTCAGGCTTTTAACGGAGTATCATCAGATTCGTTGATAAATTCAGCTTTACTCGAAACTCATGGTCAGGTGATACTCGACAAGGACAGTTCACTGATCATATCTGCTTTTCACTCAAACTGCGGGGGCATGACTGTATCGTCTGAGATTGTATGGGTAACAGAGCAACCCTATCTCACGAGCATACCCGATCCTTATTGCCTGAATTCAAGGAATGCAACATGGGAAACAAAGATGAGCACGGAAGAGTGGATTGAATATCTTGAAAAATCTGGATATACCGGCAAAATAAGCGATCCGGCTTTATTTAGTTTTTACCAGAACAAAAGATGGGTTGATTATAAAGCAGGTTCATTTACCATGCCATTCGAGAAAATAAGGAAGGATCTGAAGCTGCGTTCTTCTTTCTTCTCTGTAATAGCAGCCGGAGACTCCGTGATATTAAGGGGAAAAGGATATGGCCATGGAGTTGGATTATGCCAGGAAGGTGCAATGGAAATGGCGACAAGAGGCAATACCTTTCAGCAGATTATTGAGTTTTATTATAAGGGTGTGATAATAACAAATATACGATATGCAAAAGTACTTTTAGGACCTTAGCAGCCTTCACCCCCTGAAGGTATAGCTGTCATCCTAAGAGTACTATTGTAAATGCGGAGACTAGAAAAAGTTTCCCCTCCTTTTGAAGGAGGGGTGGCTGGGATAATTGATTATCTGATGTTTACAGAGTTTTTTCCCGGCCGGGGTGGTTGATTTAATTGAACTTGACGGAGATTCCCACTGGGAATACCAAATAATACAGAAGATGGAAACAGGGATAAATACCTGAAGAACTCTGGATTCACTATATTAAGATTTGAAAACAGATTTGTATTCAAGCAACCTGAATATTTAATAAGTTAGATAAGTAAAGTTATCAATGAAAACAAAGAATCGATCTGATGAACCAATCAACCACCCCGGCCGCAACCAGACTTTGCAATATTATAACTATCATTGTGCTGCGGCCACCCCTCCTTCAAAAGGAGGGGAAAATGTTATAAATGGACTGAATATCAATATTAAAATCCTTTTGCCTTTATTGTTCCTTCCTGTAAAACCATTTTATAACTCCTTAGCTTGACAGTTATGCCCCTTCAGGGGGGCAAAACGGCAAAGAAGTTCAGGAGGACAGATGAAGGAAGATTATTGTATTTAAGAACGGTATTTTAAACGATAATTAGTATCATATGTTCGCAATTTTCAGAAAAGAGATTAATGGTTTCTTCAGCAGCCTGACAGGATACATTGTAATTACAGTCTATCTCCTGGTAAACTCTCTTTTTATGTGGATATTCCCGGGTGAGTGGAATATATTTGATAATGGTTACGCCGGACTGGATACTCTCTTTCTGCTATCGCCATGGATATTCCTGTTCCTTGTACCGGCTGTTACAATGAGAATGATTGCCGAGGAAAAAAGACTGGGAACAATTGAACTGATCTTTTCGAGACCAATAACCGAACGTGGAATTATATGGGGTAAATATTTGGCTTCAGTCGTCCTTGTACTGCTTGCACTGCTACCAGGTGTCATTTATTATGTTACAGTTTATATGCTGGGTGAAGTCCCGGGAAATCTGGATAAAGGAGGTACCATTGGTTCATATACCGGATTATTCTTTCTTGCCTCGGTATATGCTGCTGTTGGGATATTTGCCTCGTCATTAACAGATAATCAGGTTATTGCATTTATCGCTGCGGTTCTTTTATGTTTTATGCTTTTTATGGGATTCGATTCTCTTGCCTATCTCCCGGGATTAAAGAATTTTGATGAATTCATTATCAGGCTTGGGATAAATGAACATTATAAATCAATGAGCAGAGGAGTCCTGGATATCAGGGATGTGGTGTATTTTGTCTCTGTAGTGATCTTGTTTAACGAGGCTACCAGAATGGTCTTGTTATCACGTAAATGGAGGATAAAAAACTAAGAGATGGAGAGTTCTGTGAATAGTCCAAAAATGAGGATGAAAAGCTGGCTGCATTTCATTTATACTGTTGCAGCGGTACTTCTTGCAGCATCTGTCATTTCAGTTTTGCATTTAAGGCTTGACCTTACAGAGGATAAAAGGTATACTCTTTCTGTTCCAACAGAAGAGATCCTATCGGAGCTTAAGAGTGATATATTCATACAGGTTTTTCTTGACGGGGATATTCCAATTCCTCTGAAGAGGCTCAAAAGATCAGTAAAGGAGATACTTGATGAATTCAGAATTGCCTCAGGCCACCGGATTGACTATGAATTCCTGAATCCGTCAGAGGGAAGTGATGTAAAACAACGTGAAACTCAATACCAGTACCTGATTAAAAAGGGATTAATGCCGATCAATATTCAGGCATCTGACGCCGAGGGTGGTTCCACACGTAAGATTGTTTTTCCGGGTATGATCATTAACTGCAACGGGATAGAAGTGCCTGTTAATTTTTTGAAAAATAACCAGTCTTTATTCTACGAGCAGAATATTCTTCATTCGGTTGAAGGCCTCGAGTATGAGTTGATACAAACGATTGCCACAATAACTGCCGATACGGTTTACAAGGTTGCATTCATTGAGGGGCATGAAGAGCTGAACGAAATTGAAACAGCAGACATAACTCTGAATCTGGCCAAATTCTTTACGGTTGACAGGGGTGTAATCGGAGGTAAAACAGGTATACTGGACAACTATGCTGCGGTTATAATTGCGGGACCTGAAAAAGAGATCGGCGAACAGGACAAACTTGTCCTCGATCAGTATATAATGAACGGCGGAAAGATTCTGTGGCTGATTGAAGAGGTTGCAGTAAACCAGGATAGTCTTGTTTACGGTTCGACAATAGGGCTATATCGCCCTTTGAATCTTGAAGATATGTTGTTCAGGTATGGGGCACGGGTCAATCCTGCCGTTGTCCAGGATCTGGAGTGTTTTACCATAAGGCTGATGGTGATGTCGGGAGGTTCCCGTCAGCAGGTAGTTGATGCCCCATGGGTTTATTATCCTGTTCTTATGCCGGCATCAGATCACCCTATAACCAGAAACCTGAACAGGGTAAAAGGAGAGTTTGTTAATTATATCGATACAGTTGGCCTTGATGGCTCAGTCAGTAAAAAGGTATTGCTCCATACTTCAGACTACTCAAGAACTCTTTCTCCACCTCTTATGATAACTCTTAAAGAGGCAGAAACTATTCCTGATGAACAGCTCTTCAACAAGTCGAAACTGCCTGTTGCTGTTCTTCTTGAAGGAACCTTTATCTCGGCTTTCATAAACAGGCCGGTAAACATGTTAACCGGTGACCAGAATTTCACCCTGAAAAAGGAAAGCAGGGAAACTAAAATGATCATTGTTTCAGATGCTGACATAATCAGAAATGAGGTAAGACGAACGGGGACTGAAGAGACTCCCCTGACACTGGGCCAGGATAAGTATACCGGACAGGTATTTGGTAACAGGGATTTTCTTTTAAACTGCCTGAACTGGCTGGTTGATGATAAAGGCATTATGGAACTCAGATCGAGAGAACTGAAACTGAGGATTCTGAATCTGACCCGGGTGAAAAATGAAAAACTGAAATGGCAGTTTATAAACACCCTGGGACCTTTAATAATTGTTCTGATGTCAGGATTAGCTTACAATTACTTCCGTAGAAGAAAATACACCAGACATGGACTATGAAAAAAGCAATAATTATCATTATTTCAGTTTCAGGCATAGTTCTTTTCCTTCTGATTTTTCTTTCAAGAACCAGAACCCCATTCGGAAGGTCAAACAGTGATTTCTCAGCAAAACCGGAGAGGGAGATTACCAGAATAGTGCTTTCACAGAATGGGCAGGAGCTTAAGCTTGAGAAGTCAGGAGAAGAGTGGCTGATAAATGGTAAAGAAAGTGCACGTAAAAGCAGTATAAACTTTATTATCAGGATATTAACTGAAGCTAAAATAAAATCGCCAGTCTCCGGGGATTTCTTTGAAAATGAAATTACTGAAAAGGAGATAGTTCCGGTTACGGTAAAGGTTTATGAGGGCAGAAAGATGATTAAGTCTTTCAGGGTATATAAGACCGGTTCCAATAATTACGGAAATATTATGAAGCTGAAGGAGAATGCAAAACCTTTTATAGTGCATATTCCGGGATATGAGGTTAATGTAGGTTCAGGCTTTACTCTGAACGAGCTTTTCTGGCAGCCATATACTATATTCAATCTGCTTCCATCGGAGATCACTTCTGTGAATTTCGAAAATCTGACAGATACCACCTTATCATTTGCGATATTCAAAAAGGAGGGCAGGTATTCGTTTTCCGGGACAAAAAATGAACTGTCGGGATGGGACACCTCCCGGGTTATCCGTTACCTTTCTTACTTCACCTGGATCCCTTTTGAAGCATGGGTATTCGACTTAAGCATTGAGGAGAAATCCTTAACTGGGAAACGGGATCCTTTCTACAGGATAACGCTTATATCTTCAGCAGGTTATACAACAATCCTGAGTTTATGGGAAAAAACAAAATACGAGAATGGAGAAAAGGTCCCTGATACCGACAGGCTTCTTGGTAAAACCCAGGCGAATGATGATTTCTTCATCGTCCGCTATTTTGATATTGATCCTGTACTGAAGAAAAGATCCTATTTCTTTCGTGAGTAGAAATGATTAAATATGATTAAACATTATTTCTTTAAATTCCACCCCTATCCCGATGGTTATGGGGACCCCCTAGGGGCATAGGCGTTAACTTAAGCAATCTGAAAAAGGTTTACAGGGAGGATCAATAAAGGCAAACGGCTTTTAATATCTAATTTAAGTTCGTTCATAATAGTTTAAGAGTGGTTGAATTGATGAAATAAACAAAGTTTCCCCTCCTTTTCAAGGAGGGGTGGCCGGGACCGCTGATTATCTGATCTTTACAAGGTCCATTTCCCGGCCGGGGTGATTGATTTATTCATTTCTTTTTACCATTATATCTATGAAAAACAAAACCCACTTCAACAGAAAGGGCCTTAAATCTTTCAGATCATCTCTCAGGAACAGGTCCACTTCGGCTGAGGCAGCATTATGGGAAATGATAAAATCAAAAAAATAAAAGAATCGATCTGATAAACCAACCAATCAACCACCCCGGCCGCAACCAGCCTTTCGTAAAACATTAACTATCTATGTGTTGCGGCCACCCCTCCTTGAAAAGGAGGGGAAACTTTTTTAATCTCTGTATTTACAATACTATTCTTAAGTAGACGCCTATGCCCTTGGGGGATGGGGGGTCAATACAAGATATTTGGACTTCTAATTTTAAGAGAGGTTAAAATTACTGCAAAATGATTCAAAATTGCTTTTATTTTATACTTTGAAGGAATAGTTTTTTTTTGTAATATTGATAATTGAGATTTGAAGTGATCATATGCTTCAAGTTATTGATTTTGATCTGAATAGCGAAAATATCTGACGGAAAAATAATTTAAAAACCATACAAGTATGAAATTTGTAGTATCCAGCTCTGAACTTCTAGGTCATCTTCAGGCTATAAGCAGGGTAATAAGTTCCAAGAATACCCTTCCTATCCTTGACAACTTTCTTTTTAACCTTTCAGGAAATGATCTTGAGATAACTGCATCCGATCTTGAATCGACACTTATAACCAGGATGAAACTTGAAAATACAGACGGAGATGGTACAATAGCGCTTCCTGCACGGATACTCCTTGACACTCTGAAGGAATTTTCAGTACAGCCATTGACTTTTGAAATAAATCTTGGTACAATGGCGGTTGTCATAAGTTCCGAGAACGGGAAATTCAATGTGGTAGGGCAGAATGGAATTGATTTTCCGGCACTTCCTGCAATCAAAAAGGATAAGAAATTCTCGTTCAGTATTAATGCTGATGTATTACTGGCAGGTATCAGCAAAACACTTTTTGCGACAGCCGATGATGAACTACGGCCTGTAATGGGTGGTGTTTTTATAGAGGCAACAACTGATAAGATCACATTTGTTGCATCAGATGCACATAAGCTTGTCAGATATCAGCGGACCGATGCACATGCTGATGACAGCGCCTCTTTTATTCTTCCCAAAAAACCCGCTTCCCTGCTTAAAAATATTCTCCCGAAAGAAGAGGGGGCTGTTAAGGTTGACTTTGATGATAAGAATGCCTTCTTTACTTTGAGTGATCATAAGGTAGTTTGCCGGCTTGTTGAAGGTAATTATCCCAATTATAATTCCGTTATTCCAAAAAATAATCCCAGAAAGATAACTGTCGACAGGGTAGAGTTCTATAATACTCTCAAAAGAGTTTCTGTCTTTTCAAATCAGGCAAGCAACCTTGTAAAGCTCCAGCTTAAAGGCAACCAGATAATGGTTTCTGCGCAGGATATTGATTTTTCGATTTCTGCATATGAAAGGTTAAAATGCCAGTATGAGGGAGAGGATATTGAGATTGGATTCAAGTCGGTATTTTTGCTTGAGATACTTGCAAACATTGGTTCACAGGATGTTATGATTGAACTGGCTGATCCGACAAGGGCAGGCCTTTTTCTTCCCGTTTCAACCGATAATGAATCAGAAGACCTGCTCATGCTTCTGATGCCAATGATGATAAATGCATAGACATTGAATCTTAACCTCAAACGTCCAATTGCCTTTTTAGATCTTGAGACAACCGGGATAAATGTTTCCAGCGACCGGATTGTGGAGATATCAGTATTAAAGATCAGCCCCAATGGCAGGGAGGAGTGGATGAGCACACGTGTAAATCCGGAAATGCCTATACCTCCGAAATCAACAGCTATTCACGGTATCAGGGATGAAGATGTTATTTCTTCTCCAACATTTAAGGAAATAGCAAAAAACCTTGTATCTTTTCTTGAGGGCTGCGACCTGGCCGGGTATAATGCAATAAAGTTTGATATACCTGTTCTTGCGGAGGAATTTCTGAGGATCAACATTGACTTTAATTTCAGAAAAAGAAGGTATGTAGATGTACAGATAATCTTTCATAAGAAGGAACAACGCACATTATCAGCTGCTTTTCTCTTCTATTGCAGGAAAGAACTGGAAGGAGCTCATGGCTCGAAGGCCGATACTGCTGCAACATACGAGGTTCTGAAATCACAGCTCGACAGGTATCCGGATCTTGATAACGATGTTGAAAAACTTGCTGATTTCAGTTCATTCGGAAACAATGCCGATTTTGCCGGTAGGATCATAATCGATGAAAACGGGGTGGAGATATTCAACTTCGGAAAGCATAAGGGTAAGTCTGTTGAATCTGTATTAGCTGCAGAACCATCTTATTATTCCTGGATGATGAACGGTGATTTTCCTCTTTATACAAAAAAAGTACTTACTGAAATAAAACTCAGATCATTCGGTAAAAACCTGTTATGATATGAAAATAATCTGCATGGGACTGAATTACAGGAAACATTGTGTGGAGATGGGATGGCAGTTTCCAACAGAACCGGTCGTATTCCTGAAACCCGATTCAGCTTTGTTGAAGAAAAATAAACCATTCTTTCTGCCCGGTTTTTCAGATAATATCCATTATGAAGTTGAGGTAGTAATTAAGATAAGCAAACTGGGAAAAGGAATAGCTGCAAAGTTTGCCCACCGCTACTATAATGAGATTACAGTTGGTATAGACCTTACTGCCCGCGATATTCAGGGACGTCACAAAAAAGCCGGACTGCCATGGGAGATATCGAAAGGATTCGATGGAGCTGCACCTGTAGGTACTTTTATACCTGTCAGCAGCATCGGAAACATTAACAATGTTGATTTCAGTCTTAAGATCAATGATATTGAGGTACAGAAAAGCAATACATCCGATCTTATCTTCGGAGTGGATAAGATAATTGAATATGTCTCAAAATTCTTTACGCTTAAAACAGGTGATATAGTTTTCACCGGTACACCATCGGGTGTGGGACAAGTGAAAAGAAATGATAATCTTGTTGCTTACCTTGATGGCAAGCCTCTTCTGGATTTCATGATCAGATAATACCTCATCCCGTGTAAGAACAATTCGATTTGATGAACGACCCGGTAAAAGTATTGAAACGATCATCCCTTGTCTCAGCTCCTGCAAAAAACCAGACCTTATAATACCTCACCGGTGAACTTAATTTTTCTGTATCCACCTGAATGACGGGATAACCGGATTAGTTAATTGAACCAGTAGGATATTTTGAAAACAAATCCTCTGTTCTTTACCTCATGACCAGCCGGATAAGCATTTTCAGTATAAACGATGAACAGGTCAGATACCGGAGCAAATCTCCACTGGAAACGGAGGTTGATGTTTATGTTGTCGATCTGATTATTGTACTGTACAAGACTGGTAAAGAATATTTTGTCGGTAAATGTAAAATCAAGTCTTGGTCCAACCAGGATAAGTTCGGCACTGTTATAAGGGTCAGGCATTTTTATATTATTATAAGAGGTAACCAGTGCAAGGCTGGCGTAAGGCTGAAACCTGTAATAGACTTCACTGTTCAGGGAATATCGCGTACCATTAAAAAAGCCTCCGTAAAGGCTCATAAGCATAAAGTTAAAAGGCTTTCTTATGTCAGACGTAAAAGTTGCACTCACTTCATTCCATCTGTATTCTGAATCTGCAGGTAGTGGGATGCCGCCGCTATTTGTCGGATCAAAAGGATATGTAAGATAGACATAACTGTTTTCAAGATCTACTTTGATTGTACTTTTATTGAGCCATTCCACCCTGTAGGAAACCTCTGATTCTCTGTCAGTAAGCTTCAGGTCAGTATCGAAAAGCATCATTGTCTTTAAGATAGGCCCATGATTTACAATCTTGCTGGAATTGGGGAAGAATTTATACTGGAATTCCGGACCGATATCATAATAACCTCTTCTTCTTATGTATCCTACTTCAGCTGTATAATCTGCTCCAACCCATGACTGATTCAGGCTTGCATTAATATACTGTGTCGAGTATGTTATGTTTGCAGCAGCAGCTGCAGCATCGCCATCTGCTCCGGGATAAAACGACTGGTGATAAAATGTTTTACCTGTCCATCTGTTATCGGCGCTTGCAAGGTTGAATTCAGCTCCTGCAACACGGTTAAAATCATTTCCGGTAAATGCTGTATCCACCTCATTAAAAAATATCACCTCTTTGTTAACCAGAAAGGCTGATACATTTGAACGCTGGAACACCTTTCGCTGAAGAACCCCCACTGCAAAATTGCTGGAAGGTATGTCATCTTTTGGTCCTGTCTGAAGGTCCATAAGGCCGATCCGCCAGTCGTTGCCAAGATTGCCGCTGAGCCTTGCACCAGCCTGTATGGGACTTGTAAGGCCTATCCTTCTTGAGAAGAACGGACGAAGATTTTCCGTTCCGAGGTTTGCAAAAAGATCACTGTTTTCAAGGAAGAATTGTCTCTTTTCAGGAAAGAATAGTTCAAAACGATCAAGGTTTGTTCTCTGTCTGTCTACTTCAACCTGGGAAAAGTCTGGATTTACTGTCAGGTCGAGGTTCATTGATGTTGAAAGGATCATCTTTGCATCACCGCCGGCATTTAGTTTTGTCCGGAATGGTTCTCCTGCCTCCTTATTCTGAGTGGTTTTTACTGATGTATATGGTATCAGGGAAAATCTCAGTTTTGAATCCGGCAAAGGTTTATCCCATACCATAGAACCTGTGAATGCAAGGGTCGCCGATGCAAACTGCCTTGGCATTGGCGCCCAGCTTGATTTCTCATTTGACTTTAGATCCTGCCTGCTGAAGTTGATGCCCCATTCTGCTTCTCCTCCGTTATATCGCATGCTCCTGAACGGTATGGCAAACTCGGCAACCCATTTGTCGTCATAGTTCTTAACCGCTGATTTCCATTTTATATCCCAGTTGAGATTTACAATGCCGCCGTTGGCCTGCTGGCCATCCCACTGGGCTCCGGCAGCTGAGACACCGAAAGAAAAACCATTGGTCTGGTCATTATATGTATCGATAAAAACCAGGAAATTATCATTTTTACCGAATTGGAAATCTCTTCTTAATGATTCTACAGGTCGTTTCCCCGGAGTAGGATCATAACAAACAATGCCCATGTATAATGTTGTCTCAGTGTATGTAACACTTACCTCGGTCTGAGCTGCAGCATAACCGGTATCTGTAGGTGTAACCCTGTGAAAGTTTGTAACCATATCAGTTGTCAGCCAAACCGGTTCATCGAGGATGCCGTCAACATTTATATGAGCGGTTGTTTTGCTTATGCTTATGCGGTATTGATCCCTGTTAATCCCTTTTGAGTCATTGGAGTGTACTGAACCTGACAACAGGAAGAGGGCTGCAAAGGTTAATAATCCGGCTTTGAACATTACTGGAAATAAATTAGGCCGCAAGATATAAAAAATGAGTTATGCAGCTACAGGGGAATATCTTAAAGAATCTTAAAAGTTTTGGAGAGAGACAGGGTGAGGGTGCGACGGTGCGACGGTGCGACTCATACCGTCATACCGCCACACCGCCATACCGCCACACCGTCATACCGTCATACCGTCATACCGTCATACCGCCACACCGCCTTAATTATATATATCCTGCAGATCTGTCTCAAACAGGGTATAAGGATCATCATAGAATTTCATGAAATCCGGAACACTGGTATGACCGGGGAAAGGAGCATAATAATGAGTCGGGCTGTTACGGTCATTGCGCCATACAAGCACGTAACAGAGTTTCATATAATCCGTTTTCATTGTTTTAAGAAGTGTTTCTGTCCACCATGTGGCATTTGGGATCGACTCAAGTCCGGTTTCTGTAAATGCAGCCAGCTTACCGGCTTTTATAGCATAATCAGAGACTATCTTCAGCTTCTTGGCAGCCAGGGGAATATCATATTGGTTGCGGCCCATATCGCCGTAATTATCCATTCCGACCATATCTACATATTCGTCGCCGGGATAGCGCTCCAGGAACTTTTCCTCTGTATCAAACCTGTTATCGGGCGAAAAGGCATAAATAAAATTATGAACTCCTTTGGTATCTCTCAGGTAAGTAACCGTAAATCTCCAGAGTGAAACAAACTCTTCTACCGTACAATGTGTTGCACCCCACCAGAACCATCCTCCGTCAAATTCATGGTATGGTCTGAAAATAACAGGTACCAGTTTTCCATCTGCTCCAATCAGGCTATTGGCCCATTCAGCCACGCCATCAAGGATCTCTTTATATTTTTCGTGTGCTTCGCCACCTGGAAAAATATATTTTACAGCCGGAAGTGATACAGTATCAACCCAGTAAAATCCTCCTCCGGAAACAGGGTTTGCGAAATGCCAGGCTACTGTTGTAACTCCTCCTCTGTTGTATGTATCAACCACATTCTTTCTGACCCGTTCCTTATTATCGGCCATAGATTCAGGAGTTCCGACTGTGAATCCCATTATGTCAACTCCAATCACAGCAGGATGTGATCCCGTAACTGACTTAACATCCGAGCGGTCAGCATCACCGCTCCATCCATGGCCATATTCGGTTGCATGCTGATGCCCGAAAAGTGTATGCTTTTCAGCAAACCTGTCAAGGTTCCTGAAGAGGCTTTTTGTTTCAGCAGTGGCATTCTTATCAATCAGGCTTTTTTCAGGTCCTGATACTTTATCACCGCAGGAGAAGATTAATAGCACAAAAAAGGGAAGAATAAGACGTTTCATACTCATAAGGACTGGTTAATCATTGTTTAAAGATAAAAATAATTATGACTTTTATGAGTATCAGCAATCATGAATAAGAAATTACAAACAGCTTGAAAATGATTCTATTTACCCCATCCCTACTTGAGAATAAATTGATTTCAGTTGCGGCCGGGGTGGTTGATTTGATGAAATAAACAAAGTTTGGAGCTGTTGAAAAAGTCCTTTTTAACCGCGAGAACGCTAAGATGTCGCAGAGAACGCAAAGCTAAAACACATAATTTCAGCTCTTTGCGAACTTTGCGTCTTTCCTTTGCGCCCTCTGCGGTTAATGGATTTTGACTTTTTCAACAGCCCCAAACTTAAACTTCTTCTGATCTCTGTATTTACATTACTACTCTAAGTTTGACGGCTATGTTCCAGGGGTCGGTGTAAAAGAAGAATCGTTGCAAAACCCGACGAAGTCAAGATCAAAGAGTTTTTTATGCTTGATTCCCGATACTCATTATGAATTTTCTTGACCGGGCATTATTTAATAAGCTTCAGCGCATTTGTGGTTAACCGGTTTTCTACCGGTATTTCCGATTTCTCTTGTTAATGAGCTGTACAATTTGTAACTTTATCCCTTTAATGTAATCTTAAAACTACGGAGATGGGAAATTTTGGAATGACTGAGATTATTCTTATTTTACTGGTTGTGGTGCTTCTCTTTGGCGGAAGGAAAATACCTGAACTTATGAAAGGTATAGGGCAGGGGATGAAGGAATTCAAAAAAGCTTCCCGTGTTGATGACGATGCGGATAAGATGAGTGCAGAATCAAAAGATCAGGAGAAAAAGTTATAATACAATACTGATAATTAATCAGTTATAATATGTTTTGGCGCTTTTCTGTGCCTTGTACCCTGTTCATAACTGTAGGCAATTTCAAGCAATACAGGCTCACTCCATGCCCTTCCGAAGAATGTAACTCCAACGGGGAGATTACCGATGAACCCCATTGGTACTGTTATTGCCGGGTATCCTGCAACAGCTGCAAGTGATGAACTTCCACCTATGAAATGATCTCCAAGAACCAGATCGGTTTTCCATGCAGGTGATCCGGTCGGGGCAAGAATGGCATCCAGCCTGTTCTCATTCATTACTTTGTCAATTCCGTTTTCCCTTGTTGCCTTTAGCATTCTGGCGAGAGCTTTCTGATAATCAGCAGATGTAAGATCTCCTTTTTTATCAACCATTTCAAGTATTTTCTGGTCGAAGTATCTCAATTCGACAGTATCCTTTTTATTGAATTCGATCAGTTCGGTTACGCTTTTTACTGGTGCATCCACGCCAAGACCTGCAAAATACTTATTCAGGCCGTCTTTGAATTCAAACAGCATAACCTCGAAGGAGGCATTGCCATATTTTGATTCCTCAGCCATATCAATATCAATTACTTCAGCCCCATTCGCCTTTAACCATCGTATAGTCTCATGCATCAGTGTGTCAACTTTATCCGAGTAACCCATCGACTTCTTCAGAAGTCCTATTCTCTTCCCTTTGGCTCCGTCAGCTTTCAGATGGCCGGAATATCCTGTTCCGGTAAGGAATTTTCCTTCAGATGCCAGAGTTTTGGTATCAGCCGGGTCAACACCGGTCAATGCTCCCAATGCGATGGCTACATCCTGAACTGTACGACCCATTGGACCTGGTGTATCCTGGGTGAATGAAATAGGTATAATTCCTGAACGGCTCAGGAGCCCGACAGTAGGTTTAAGGCCGACAATACCATTATTATTTGAGGGGCATACAATTGAACCATTTGTTTCGGTGCCGATGGCTAACATGCATAGATTTGCCGAAACAGATACTCCTGATCCTGAACTTGATCCGCAGGGATTCCTGTCAAGGATATATGGATTCTTAGTCTGGCCACCAACTCCGCTCCATCCGCTCGAAGATACATCAGCCCTGAAGTTTGCCCATTCGCTCAGATTTGCCTTCGCAAGTATGACTGCTCCGGCTTCCCTGAGTTTTTTTGCGATAAAACTGTCATTATCCGGATATGAGTTTCTGAGTACAGTGGCTCCTGCAGTGGTTGGCATTCCGTCGTGAGTGTCGATGTTGTCCTTCAGAATTACCGGCACACCATGCATGGGACCCCGTGAATTTCCGTTTTTTAATTCCTTGTCGAGTTCCTCTGCAATTGATAGAGCATCGGGGTTTACGATAATTATTGAATTGAGCTTCGGCCCGTTTTTATCGATTTCTTCAATCCTGTCGAGATATGTTTTGACAATATCTGTTACAGTAAAACTGCCTTCTTTGTAGCCTGTTTGCAGCTGTTCAATGGTCATTTCTTCTATCCATCCGGTATCTGGTTTGCCCGGTGATTCTTTGTCTGAGGGTGCATTGCAGGTGATAAGGCAGATGATTGAAATTACTGACAGTAACAGGAGAGCCCGCTTTTTCATGACATGGTTTTTTATTGGAATTTCATTCGAAATAAAATTATCAATAATTAATTGAATTGAATATATTTGTTTTAATAAGTTGAAACTTTCGTAAAATATGAAGAATATATACCTTCAGATACCTGATGAAGAAAGTCTTAAAACCAGACTTGTACTGGCTACTGTTACCAGAACCCAGGGTTCAACTCCTCAGAAGCCGGGCAGTTCTGCTTTGTTTTCTGAAAAAGGCCTTTTGCATGGAACCGTTGGCGGAGGCGTTGTTGAAGGCAGGATACACAATTCTGCCAGGGAGGCTCTTAAATCAGGAAAATCCGGGCATTTCACATTCAATCTGAATAATGATATCTCAGATACAGGAGAGGCTATCTGCGGTGGTACTATAACCGTCCTTCTCGATGCCGATCCCTCAAAAAGTATTACTGTTTTCAGGCAGATCAGTGATTCTCTGAAGAGCAGGATCCCTGGTGTCCTGATCACTATGGTTACAGATCATGATGACTCATCAGTTCTGATAAACCGGTATTGGATGAGCAATCAGTCCATAGCCCGGATACAAAAAGAATTTCTTGAAAAGATATCTCCTGTTGTTACAGACCAGATATCGAAAGGCAACTGCTCTGATTACAGGGAAATGACACTTTCACTTCCGGGGGAGGAACCTTCATCACTCTTTCTTCTTGAACCTGTATTTCCTCCTGACCAGCTGATTATAGCCGGAGCTGGTCACATAGGGAGGGCCCTTGCCCATCTTGGGAGTCTGCTCGGTTTCGAAGTAACTGTTGTTGATAACCGTTCTGAATATGCCAACATGGAGAATATTCCTGATGCTGACCATATTATAGTAAAGGATATCGGCCTGGCGTTGCATGAGCTTAAAAAAGTGGATGATACTTATGTTGTAATTGTAACCCGCGGACATAAGGATGATGCTGAGGCATTGAAGCCTTGCATAGGCTCAGATCTGGCATATACAGGAATGATAGGAAGCAGAAATAAGGTAAATGCCATGAGGGATAGCTTTCTGGAGAAAGGAATTGCCACAAAGGAACAGTGGGAAAGGATCTATACCCCGGTTGGTCTTGAAATAGGGTCTCAGACTGTTGAGGAGATCGCTGTCAGTATAGCTGCACAGCTGATACAGGTGCGTAATGGAAGGCTGAAGGCTGAATGAGTGAGGAGTGAGGAGTGAGGAGTGAGGGGTGAGGGGTGAGGAGTGAGGAGTGAGTAGTGAGGGGTGAGGAGTGAGTAGTGAGGGGTGAGGAGTGAGGCAGGAAGGTTTGGGCTTAGAGTTCCTTAGCTCGGCGAAGTCTGTGACTTCGCCATAAATACAGTTTCGTCTGAGACTATTTTATAGTGAAGCGAAGTTACAAACTTCGCTTAGCCTGAGTGGTTTGAACCTGGAACCCGCAACTTTTAGAAAGCAGTTGGCAAAATCAATATGATGTCTGGAATAAGTGCAATAGTACTGGCAGCCGGGGAATCAACACGAATGGGATCCCCTAAGATGCTGCTTGACTTTAAAGGCAGGTCGATGCTGGAATGTGTTATTAATAATGTCATTGGATCAGACGTTGATGATATTGTTGTGGTACTGGGTGCTTACAGGGAAGAACTTGAAAAAATAGTTACAAATACTTCAGCAAGGTTTTGCTATAATGATGATTACAAAGAAGGAATGCTGTCATCGGTAAAATGCGGTTTCAGGAACATTCCTTCAGATGCGGAAGCTGTTCTGGTCTTTCAGGGTGACCAGCCTTTGATCACTCCTGAGGTCATAAATAAAGTTATAAAAGGCTTTGCAAATTCAGTTAAGGGAATAGTCATTCCGGTTTATAAAAACCGGAGGGGGCATCCGCTTCTGGTTAGAGCAAAGTATTTCAGTGAAATTGAAAAACTCGATCCGAAGAGGGGCCTGAGATCATTGTCAGAAAAATTTTCACAGGATGTTAAAGAAGTTAAGGTTGATGACGCCGGAATTCTAAGAGATTTTGATACATTTGAACAATATAGGAACGAAATCAATCAAATTCGGTAAATATGGAAGAGACAATCAGTTTTCAGTTAAACGGGAAGCAGACAGAGTTAAAGATTGATCCCACTCAGACTCTGTTATGGGTGTTGCGAAACAACCTGGGCTTTACTGGTACCAAGTATGGCTGCGGAATAGGATTCTGCGGATCATGTATTGTTCTTATCGATAATGAACCTGTAAGGTCATGTTCAGTTACAGTTGGTGAAGTCAAAGGTAAAAGCGTTGTCACCATCGAAGGTCTCTCAAAAAACGGAGAACTGCATCCTGTTCAGAAAGCATTTGTGGAACATGATGCCCTTCAATGCGGTTTCTGTACGCCCGGTATGATCATGAATGCAGCAGGATTGCTGATCAAAAATCCTTCAATTACAAGGGATGAGATTATTTCCGGTATGGAGGATAACCTTTGCCGTTGCGGCGCACATGTTCATATTATCGATGCAGTTGAATCTGCTGCAAAAGAAATGAAAGGAGGAAAGTAGCCATGAAAAATAATAAAACTAAAACACAGGTTTCTAAAAAGAATTCGGGACGTCGCGGAATGGAGCGGCGCGACTTTTTCAAACTGGTAGGAGGTGGTGTTGTGATATTCTTTCTGCCTCGTTGCGCAGGTGATCCTGTACCGGTAGCCGAACCTGGAAAGAGATCCCTTCCAAAAGATTATAATGCATTCCTGAAAATTGACGAGGATGGAACAGTAAGCTGTTTTACGGGTAAAATTGAGCAGGGTCAGGGTATCAATATGGCCCTGGTTCAGATGATGGCTGAAGAGCTTAATGTTCCTATGGAGAAAATAAAAATGGTTATGGGCGATACGGAACTCTGTCCCTGGGATGGAGGAACATGGGGCTCTCTCACTGTCAGGCAATTTGGCCCGAATATGAGGAGAGCCGCTGCCGAAGCGCGAGGAGTACTTCTCGAACTGGCATCAAATAAGCTAAAAGTTCCTGCCAGCCAGCTTGTTGTGAATGATGGTGTAATTTCTGATCCAAATAATCCTGGTAAAACTTTTACATACGGTCAACTCGCCAAAGGAAAGAAAATTGACAAATACCTCGATGTAAAACCGGAACCTGAAAATTATACAAAATACACATTTGTAGGCAAATCATTCAAACGTCCTGATGCCGGGGCCAAAGTTACCGGAAAAGCTAAATTTACAGGAGACATGAGGCTTCCGGGTATGGTTTATGCCAGAATAGTGAGACCGAAATCTCTTTCAGGAAAACTTACCTCTGTAGATTATTCTGAGGCTGAGAAAATTGAAGGTGTAAAAGTTGTCCGTGATGGTGAACTTGTGGCTGTTCTGCATGAAAATCTGGTTGTGGCAGGAAGAGCCCTCGAAAAGATTAAAGCAGATTACTCCTACGATGAAATAGGGGTGGATAACAAGACTATTTTTGAATCGATGCTTAAAGCTGATTCAACTGCCAATGTTGAAGAATCTGCCGGAGATAATGAAGCCGGATTTAAACTATGTGATAAGGTGATTGAAACTGAAATTCATGATCCTTTCCTTGCACATGCCTTTATCGAAACACATTCAGCTCTTGCCAGTTTTGAAGGTGAAAAGCTTACTGTATGGGCTTCGAGCCAGACTCCATATCCGCTTCAGGATGCACTTGCAAGCCATTTCTCAATGCCACTTAACAAGGTGAGAGTCATTGTTCCTTTCGTAGGTGGCGGATTTGGCGGCAAAAGCAAGAACCAGCAGGCAATGGAAGCTGCAAGGATTGCAAAAGCATGCGGTAAACCAGTAATGGTCATCTGGACACGCGAGGAGGAGTTCATGTATGATAATTTCCACACGGCAGGAGTTTTGAAGATTAAATCTGGGATTGACAAATCAGGACTCATAAAAGCCTGGGATTACCATTCTTATTTCTGTGGAACAAGAGGAGCAGAGATTATATATGATATGCCTAATCACAGTATAACAAGTCACGGACATAAGGAAGGTACTCCGCGTGTTCACATTCTTGACACTGGTCCGTGGAGGGCGCCAAATAACAATACAAACACACTGGGCAGGGAACTGCAGATTGACAGACTGGCTGCTGCCGCTAAGATGGATCCTGTAGAATTCCGTCTGAAAAACCTCAAGGACCAGAGAGTGATAGACACACTCAAAGCAGCTGTTGAACTATTCGGTTATGTGCCAGCGAAAAAGTATCCCTCAGGGAGAGGAATAGGGGTGGCTGTAGGAACCGATGTAGGAACCATGGTTGCTGAAATAGCTGAGATTGAGGTTGATATGAAGACAGGAAAGGTGAAGGTTATAAGGATTGCATGTGCTCAGGATATGGGGCTATGCGTCAACCCTCACGGAGCAACCATGCAGATGGAAGGTTGTTTAACAATGGCGCTGGGATATACCTTTACTGAAGAGATCAGGTTCGAAGGAGGCAATGTTATTGATCGCAATTATGATACTTATGAGCTGCCAAGGTTTTCATGGGTTCCAAAAATGGAAACTATCATACTTGACAGACCTGATCAGCCGCCTCATGGTGGTGGTGAACCAGCAATCATTGCGGTTGGTGCTGTTATTTGCAACGCCATATTCGATGCAACAGGTGCAAGGTTATACCAGATGCCTTTTACACCTGAAAGGGTGCTTGAGGCGATGAAAAAGGCATAAGGCGTAAGGCGAAAGGCGAAAGGAAAAAGGAAAAAGCAAAAAGGCGAAAGGATCAGGTGTTACTGATTCCTCTCGCCTTCTTTTATCCCTTCAGCCTTCCGCCTTTCTAAAACAGATACTTCTTCAGTAGTCCGATCCCCTTCTTTATCTCCTCCCGCCCGCTCGATTCAATACCATACCATCCGCGGTACCCTGAATCTTTTGCAAGCTTTATCATTTTTGCTGTAAGCTCCTCGGTTGGCTGGTTGCGGTATGACATTCCGCCTGAGTAAGGGAGCATTTTAGTAAGATAATCAACATTGTCGAAATTATCTGCCGGACGGCGCCAGTCGGGGTATGCTCCGAAATACAGGTTATCAACCTCTTTGAAAAGTGACACCATCCAGTCTGCGTCATTTGAAACACCTCCGTGGTTTTCGATAAGTACACTGATCTTAGCCGGAACAGCATACTCGAGGAGCATGTGGTAACTCTCGGTCGCCCATTTCAGAGCCTCTGTTTTGTTTACATTCTCAGGTCCCCTGCAATTGGTCCTTATTGAACTGCATCCGAGGTAGTGTGCAGCATCGATCCATTTTCTGTGGTTGATGTCGAACTGGCGGCGTTCCTGCATGGTGGCGCCGCATCCGTCACCTTCATCATCGACCATTATGAGTACCATCGTTACACCATTGTCTTCAGCGCTCTTCTTAAGCTTTTTAAGGTATCCCTCTGTGGTAACCTCAAACAGGGTATTTACGAACTCAATGCCGTTCAGGCCAAAATCGTTTTTAGCCACTTTGGCAAAATCAAGGGTTTTCCACTTTCCGGCCTTAACTTCGTCCACAAGGGCCCATTGTGCAAGAGAAATATCATCCTTTGTCTGACGCGGAGTACTTGCATACAGACCGGAACCAATGAGTGATGGAGCTACAGCGCCTGCAGCTCCAAGCACCGCGGACTTTTCAATAAAACTTCGTCTCGTTATGTTGCTCATAAATAAATAGTTAAATATGGGTTATTTAATTTTTAATCAGCTGTCTATAACTCCCATCCTTTACGGTACTCTCTTATGAGGTATTTGTTTGCATCAGGCAGGTTGGTTATTTTCATTGCCGAAGCATCATATTCAACCTTCTTACCTGATCTGAGTGAAACAGCACCGAGAAGAATTGTCTCAGTAACCGGTCCGGCATAGATAAAGCTGCCGGGCGATTGTGTATTGTTTTTGAAAGAGTCGATCCACACTTCGTTTGAGTTTCGTCGTTCCTGTGGTTCTTTCTCTGCCGGTGTTACTTTTCCGCCAGCTAAGAGTACAGGATCCTCGCCCCTGAAACCTGCCATTATCTTTCCTTTATCTCCAACGAACATCATTCCTTCTCTTTCCAGTTCCTTACCTGCCTTTTCCCATTCTTCTGGATTAACAGGCCTTATTCCGCCATCCCACCAGATCAGATCAAAAGCCGGCAGCGAAGTCTGTGCTTTAAATTTAAATCTTACAACACATGACAATGGAAATGCCACATCATTTTTCACCTCGGTTGAAACATTATTTACTATTGTACGGGTAGTTGTGGCATATGACTCGGCGCTTACAGCCGGAGTATTAATACCAAGAGTAAGGAACATCGGAAAGAGGCTGTAATGGCCCATATCAGCTATACTTCCGGCTCCGAAGTCATACCATCCCCGGAATACATTATGGGTATAATTTGGATGGTAAGGACGATCGGGGACAGGTCCGAGCCATAATGCCCAGTTGAAATCTTTCGGTACAGGAACAGTCTCTGTCGGATTTGATTGCCACTGAGGCCATACAGGCCTGTTGGACCAGTTATGAATTTCCTTAAGATTACCTATGGCACCTTCGCTTATCCATTTCTTTATTACATCATATCCGGGTCTTTTGCTCCATGCCAGCAGGTGTGTGCTCAGACCTGATTTCTTTGCTGTCTCAATAGTAAGCCTTGCCTCATACATCCTGTTGGCAATAGGCTTATGCGTAACTACATGTTTGCCCTTCTTCATGGAAGCTATTGCGACTGAAGCGTGAAGATGATCGGGGGTCATGATCTTGATAGCATTGATATCCTTCTCCTTTTCAAGCAGTTCCCTGTAGTCTTCGTATGAAGTGCATTTATAAGTGCCTGACCCTTTTGCTTTGGCATAGTATTTCTGAACCAGCTCCTGTCCTATGTCCCTGCCTCCGGGTATTCCCTTATAGGATTCTCCCCATGTATTATCACCAAGAACTTTTCTGATACTGTCGCGTATTCCGTTCGGGGACCAGTCCACATAGTCGGTTGTCATTTTATTAGGATCTGCGACAGCAACTATCTGTACTGCAGGATTTTCAAGCAGGGGTACCATCTCTCTCAATCCCTGAGTACCGCAGCCTATGTATCCTAAGGTAAGTTTGTCACCGGGTGCAATATAACCTGGACCACCAAGCACTGCTCTTGGTACCACTGTAAAGGCGAGAGAAGCAGCTGCAGCTGATCCCAGGAATTTCCGACGGTTGATTTTTTCTGACTTTCCCATATTTTTCCGGATTAGATTATTTATGAAATACGAATGTTGATTTATTGTGAAATGATCTGTTTTACTCAAATTTACAAATTCGTTATTATCAAAGCATGATTTTATGACCTATTTTTGAATCCTGATGTAATTTAATGATTTTTAACACAATTTAACTCAGCAAGCCCTGATCTCAGATTCTTTTCACACATTTTCTCTATATTTATGAATTATTTTAAATATAATTCTGTAATGAATATAAAACCGGGGAAAATAAGGAGCTGGTTGGAGGAACATAAGTTACCCCCCAGACTATTATTACTCCTGATAGGCATAGTATCAACATTATGGTTTCTTTTACGGGTTATTCCAAAACCTTCAAGGGCTTCATATCCTTGCATGAAAGTAGCAGCTCCGCTTATGTCTGGATTTGTTATTTACATTCTTTCAATAGGAGGGGTAGCGCTTGCTTTCCGAAAAGCAAGAACGAGCCTGATGAACGGAAGATACTTTCTGACAGGAGCTCTGTTCTTTCTCATGCTGGGATTCATGTTAATATCAGTTACAAGCAGTGTTCACTTCCTGCAGGCTGCGGATACAGATTATTCGGGTCCGGAAGACGCACCAAATCAGCCTTTCGGGACACCAACAGGAATAAAACCGGGAAGAGTTGTGTGGGCGTGGGATCCGCAGGCTACAAATGAGAACTGTCTCAATACATTTGAATCAAAAGATTACTTCTTCAAGACTGAAAATACAAACAGCGAAGTTGTTAAGAAAATGTTCAGAGCGTCATTAATGGAGCTTACCGGCGAAAAATCAGTAAAAGCATCCTGGGATGCATTATTCAAAAACCTCAATAACAAAAAATACCAGAAGAAGGACGGCTACAAAAAAGGAGAGAAAATCTTCATCAAGATCAACCAGGGTACTTCACGCTGGCTGCTTACCGATGAGGATAAGGAAAAAGGATACAACTATCCGGAAACCTTTGAACCTACTCCTTTGAGGCAGGCCGCATGTTATGGAACATGTGAAACAGGACCATATTTTGTACTTGAAATCCTTCGTGAGCTTGTTAATGAATGCGGAATTGCCCAGGAAGATATCTCGGTTGGCGATCCGATGACCGATATCTACGGGCATAATTTTGAGGTATGGTTTGCTGAATTCCCAAAAGTAGCCTACCTGGATAAATTTGCCACTCATCATAACAGGACGATGACAAAACCTACCGAGAAGGATTATCTTATCTATTCAAATAAGGTTCAGAAGGATCCTCTTTATGATGTTATTGTGGAGGCAGACTACCTTATCAATGTAGCCAACCTTAAACCTCATATTGCTGCAGGAATATCTCTGACAGCAAAGAATCATTTCGGATCACAGGGCAGACCGACCGCAGGACACCTTCATAATTACCTGATAACACCCAGGGGAGCTGCCGGATCGAATGGCGGATACCACAAATACAGAGTAAGGGTTGACATGATGGGTAGTAAGTATCTTGGCCGTAATACCCTGTTATATGTTGTTGACGGACTTTTCGGAGGTGGTTCAATTGAAACCAGGGTTCCTGTCAGATATTTCATGCCTCCCTTCAATAATGACTGGTGTAACTCACTGTTTGTTTCACTCGACCAGGTTGCTCTTGAATCAGTCTGCTTCGACTTCCTGAGGTCCGAATGGAACGGCATCAATGCTCATGATCCAATGAATAACAGGGCTGAAAAGAATCCCAACATCAGAGGAGTGGATGATTATCTTCACCAGGCAGCCGATTCGAAGAACTGGCCTGAAGGAATAAAGTATGATCCTGATGGTAGTGGTACTCCTATACCAAGCCTTGGTGTACATGAGCACTGGAACAATCCGATGCTGAAACAATACTCTGCAAATCTTGGAACAGGGAATGGCATTGAGCTCTTTTCTATACCAGATACTCTTGTTAAGAATGTCAGTTCAAAGAGAAAGGGTAATCAGTAATCGGTAAAACTAACCTGGAACCAGAAACCTGATAACCCACCCCTAACCTCCCGCTCTGCTAAAGCTTCGCGGGACAGGCTCTCCCGGGAGGGGAACCATTTAACCCAGCACCAAGCAACCAGTAACCAGCAACCAGCACCAAGCACCAAGCAACCAGCAACCAGCACCAAGAAACCAGCAACCAACTCTTAGAATATGAAAAGTTTTCTGATTTTTTTATCCGTACTAACAATTGCAGCTATGCCACCATCAAAATTTCCCGAAGCTGAGATAACAAACAAAATCATTAAAGCTAAAATCTATCTTCCCGATAAGGATAAGGGATACTATCGCGGGACCAGGTTCGACTGGGCCGGTAACATACCCAGCCTGAAGGTTAACGGTCATGAGTACTTCGGACAATGGTTCGATAAGTACGACCCAGAAATTCATGACGCTATAATGGGCCCTGTTGAGGAGTTCACTGCGCTTGACTATATGGAAGCTAAGCCGGGTGAGACATTTATCAAGATAGGTGTAGGGGTATTGACAAAACCTGATGATAAGGCATATACTTTCGCCAGGTTATACCCGGTTGTTAACCATGGCAAATGGACAGTAAAGAAGAAATCTGACCAGGTTGAGTTCACACATGAACTTACAGATAAAGAGTATGCTTATGTTTATCATAAGACAGTCAGACTTGTTCCCGGGAAACCTGAGATGGAACTGATTCACACACTGAAGAATACGGGCAGGAAGACCATTGAAACTCCTGTATACAACCATAACTTCTTTGTTATTGACAATCAGAAAGTAGGACCGGATTATACAGTAAAGTTTCCCTGGAACCTGAAAGGAGAGGGCAACGGTTTTGGAACACTTGCCGATGTGGATGGCAAAAAGATCATATTCCTCAGGGAGTTCAAACAGGGAGAGACCGTATTCTGCGGTGGATTTGAGGGATTCGGCCCTGATGCTTCAGATTATGATATCCGGATTGAAAATAAGAAAGCCGGTGCAGGAGTTCATATAACCTGCGACCGGCCTTTACTTAAACAGGTATTCTGGTCATGCTGGACAACACCCTGCCCCGAACCATATATAATGATTAAAGCGGAACCCGGACAGGAGTTTACCTGGACTATCAGGTACGAATTCTATAACCTCTAAAGTTCCTCTACAACCAATTTGCGCCATCTGACCTTGATGCCGCCGCCATCGTGAATCTGAAGGGCAATGGAACCATCGGCTTTTCCTATTTTTTCATCACTAAAATCAACCATTGGTTGTCCGTTGAGCCATGTTTGTACCCTGTCACCAACAACCTTTATCCTTAGTTTGTTCCATTCGTCCACCTTGAGAATATTCTCTTTTTCATCTTCGATCTGTTTGAGCCATCCGCGTCCATAGGACTCATAAATACCACCGGTATCATGTCCCTTCGGAGCTACTTCGCATTGCCAGCCGGTTATCTTTGTTCCTTCAATTGTTGAACGGAAAAAAACTCCGCTGTTACCGTTAGCCTCCTGAAGAAACTCAACTGTAAGATCAAAATCTTTATAGAATTTATCTGTTGCAAGGTAGCCGTAGCCTTTGTCCGGTCCGCTTTCACATACCAGCAGGCCATCTTCAACATACCATTTTTCCGTTCCGTAAATTTTCCACCCTGTAAGGTCTTTACCATTGAATAGGGATTGCTTTTTTGACGGAGCGACAAATCCTGCAAGGATGATTATCACTGCCAGGGACAATAAGCTTTTTTTCATAATCATAAATAATTAATGTGCTTAAAATTAATGGGTTATAAATTGTCTTAAGAAATTACGACTCTGGATTAAAGATGCTTTCCTGTTCTCAAGAGGGCCTTCAAATGCCCTGTCTTCTACCTCAACACATGCCGAACCCTGATATCCCGATTCATATAAAGCTGAGAAGAATTTTCCCCAGTTGATATCTCCAAGACCTGGCAATTTAGGGGTATGAATGTTATTGGGAGCTGTGAAAATGCCACGGTCGTTGATCCCATCCCAGTTTATTCTTGCATCCTTGATATGTACATGGAATATCTTCTCTCTGAATTCAGAAACAGGTTTCACATAATCCATCATCTGCCATACCATGTGTGAAGGATCAAAATTGAGGCCAAAGTTTTTGGAAGGAACAGCTTCAAACATCTTTCGCCATATATAAGGTGAATGGGCGAGATTGTTTCCTGCAGGCCATTCATCCTTAGTAAAATGCATCGGGCAGTTCTCAATGCCGATCTTAATATTATTCTTCTCAGCATATTTTATTACCGGTGGCCATAACTCCATGAATTTTGCAAAGTTATCGTCATCATGCTTTGCCGGATCAGCTCCTATGAATGTATTTACAATCCCGACTTCGAGTCTGGCCGCAGCATCGATAACCTTCATTATATGGCTGATATAAAAATCGGATCTCGCTTTATCAGGATGCAGTGGATTGGGATAATAGCCCAGCCCCGATATTGATACATTCTTTGATCTTAGAAGAGCTTTGATCCTTGAGATCTCATTATCATCAAGTGATGCTGTATCTATATGTGTCACACCTGCATACCTCCGGTCGGCTTTTCCTACAGGCCAGCACATAAGCTCAACGCAGGAATATTCATTATCAGAGGCAAAGGTTATTACCTCATCAAGAGATAAGTCTCCCAGAACTGCACTTACAAAACCAAGCTTTATCATATTAATGATGTTTAATACTCTCCTGATAAATCAGGGATGCAATTTATGAAAAAAAGAGATACTGGTTTTACAATCCTGAAATATAAAAGCAGGTAACAGGTAACAGGCAACAGGCAACAGGCAACAGGCAACAGGCGACAGGTGTGAGGTGTGAGGTGTTGGGGTATGGAGTGAAGTATTGGTCTTAGAGCTCCCCTCCGGGAGAGCCTGTCCCGCCTTAGCGGGAGGTTGGGGGCATAGCCGTCAACTTAAGAATAGTTTTGTTGCAGGAAAAACTAGAAGAAGTTTCCCCTCCTTTTCAAGGAGGGGTGGCCGGGATAGTTGATTATCTGATGTTTACAAAGCTCATTTCCCGGCCGGGGTGGTTGATCTGTCTTTCCGGCCGATTATTTTTTTTAAAATCTTTCTTATCTCACTTTTCAAATTCAGGATCCCGGAATACGAATCTGTTTTCAAATCTCAGTACAGTGAATCCTAAGCGCAGTAGTTTGTTATCACTTTTTTCATAGTCCTGCATCTTATGATATTCACCAAGGGGATTACCATTAAGTATTTATTAGTTTTTTTGAAGGACAACATAAGTCAGCAATGTAAAAAACAATACAATTAAATCAACCACCCCGGCCGCAAACAATCATTGTAACATATTAATTATCTGTGTGCTGCGGCCACCCCTCCTTCAAAAGGAGGGGAAAGTATTAAAAGCGAACTAAATTACGCTATTAAAATCCGTTTGCCTTGGTAATTAACTATAACTTATCTGTAGAGTAGGTATTTACTCAAATACTTTATAAGTATTCTTAGCTATGAAATCTATTAGCCTCTACAGCCTCTACAGCCTCTATACCCTCTAAAGCCTCTACAGCCTTCCTACTTTATGTCAGACTTGCTCCCGGTTGAAATCGCTATGTTCTTCCGCCATTCGTATCTTTTACCTTTTCCGTAATTGATCAATACGTCATAAACTCCCGGTGAAGTGCAGTTCGCAATTGCAACATTATCATAACTGATTGTTTCGAGGCTTTTGTTTGGAGCAGGGTTGCCTGTTTGTTTTGCTGCTGTTCCGGCAGGGTACAAATGCAAACCGCTTACCTCTTTGTTACCACCGGTGTACTGAATACCGCCGGCATTAAGATTTATGGTTATTTTGTATTTTGTATTCGGTTTCAAGATGAAATTTTCGAGCCATACTTTATGAGTCTGGGTAGATATTCCAACAGAAATGAGAACGTCATAGGTTCCCGGCTTGATCTGCCCTCTGGTTTTACTCTCCACCTTTGCAAGGTTTAACGGCTTGTCGTGTTTGCCCGACTCATAGAATATCGGAATACCTTCATAAATATCCTGTATGGTGTGTGTCTTGCACCTGTCGATATCGGTTTCATAGGCAGCCATTCCGTTAAGTGATCCGGGTGCATCATCAATCATCACCTGGTAGTCATACAGAGTCACATCGACTGCAGTTTTAGACTTTGGTTTTATTAAAATATTGCCAACAATAAAACTCAAAGTTCCTGGTTTTCCGGAAAGTTTGAATGTTAACCTGAGGTCATAGGTTCCCGGAGCTACTCCCTGCAGCTTTACCTCTTTTCCCCCGCTCATAAGTTTATACTCTGAGCCTGAAATAAGGGAGCCAAGCACCCTGATGTTAACCGAGATGGGACTTGTCTTGTCACCTGTAGCCATTTCGGAATATTTCTGCTGTACCCATACCTGGCTCCAGGTTCTTTCAGTTTTTACCGTGATGCCATTATCGAGTTTGTAAGTGTAGTCTGACACCGGCTGAGCGCTGATCTGCAGTGAAATAGCTGCAAATATTATCAAAACTGACATAAAGGTTCTCATGACATTTGGTTTTAAGTTGTGAAAGAACTAACACAAATTTAAGCTATAATACAATATGTGTCAACTTTTTTCGTCACACCTCACACCTTAGGCCTTAAGTCTTACGCCATCAATGATAAAACCACATAAAATATCAATTAATTACTACAACCTCATGATCGGTAATTGAATTGATGGTAAAGCCGGCCCATCCTTTTTCTGCAGAAAGTACCATTTCCTTTCCTGAAACAAGAAACCTGAGTCTTTTTCCCTGAACCTCTTCAGGTAATCTTATTCTGATATTTACCGGACCAACAGGAATATACTCATCCACAGGCTGGCGCCAGGTTCCCGCGCTTGTAAGATTTACAAGATGCAGTATAAGATTTTCCTTTTGCCGGTATAGATTGCAATCGATCAGTCCGGCGCACTCAACTTCAAGCGGTAAATCATCTTTTGCTGCCCAGCGGACAATGTTAGCCAGAAGGCTACCGTGATCGGGAAGATTATAACGGCCGAATTGTCTGTCGATATCGGCAGGTAAAAAGGCTATACGCCCACTGCCAGGGATAGCGTTGATTATCAGACCAGGGATATCTGTAACAGGCTCCCTCATCCATGCAGTCTCCGGAGGATATATCGGGAACTGAGGAATGAAGGTCATAAGAACTTCTGTACCGGCATCCGGCATTAAATGATTCAGCGATCCTCCGTACGATATAATATCTGTTTCATCAAAACCTTTCAATACCGGGTGCCTCGCGGCACCTGCATGAGGTTTCAGATTTGTTTTGGGACCGTCATAATCTGATCTCATCTCAGGCGACAGGCGAAGGTAAGTATGATATGTTTCAGCAGCCTGTTTTCTGAGTTCCGAACCAGTCTTCGATGTGATATGTGCTCCGAAAATATCAGCAAGTGCATAGTCGGAGCGCCTGTCGCCCCACTCGTTGTACAGACTGCTCTCTCCAGTGGCAATGAGTCCTCCGCCTCCCTTTACAAACCTTTTTACTGCTGCGATCTGGTCATCAGTCATGACTCCAAGGTTTGGCAGTATTATGAGCGATAGTTTCCCTGCATCCCTGTCGATATGATCAGCATTCACCGGTAAATAAGGGATCCTGGCCCTTATGAGAGATTGAATGACTCCCCTCCATGGAAGATCTGTCATAATTTCACTTTCGTCGCGGCCATAGAAATCAGTATTCTGCTGCGACCAGATGACTCCGGCAGTGGCAACAGGTGTCCGGTTGATCAGGAACTCTTCATTTGTTTTGTGCCATTCAAATACGGAACCTGCTGTCTTATATATCCGGCGGTCTTCATGAGAGGCGCTTACATAATGCCACCATGGCTGGATACCTCCTGCTATTCCCTCGGTCATCCACATACGTGCTTCGGCTACCGGTTTGGCTGCCAGCCGGAAAGTAGGTCTCCCGGCCTGGTACATTGCCATGCTTTCAGGGATGAGTTTATCCCATCCCAGAAGGCCATGGATAAGTTTTCCTGTATCGGCGTTCTGCTGGAATCCGCCTGCATCGCTTCTTGCCTGTGAATCGAGCATTAGAATATCGGCACGTTTGCAGATCTCTTTCAGATCACGAAAGCTTCGCGCCTGACCACTGACAGATCCGCTGTTCATTCCTGACCAGATACAGTCAGTACCTCCCGCCTTTTTAGTTGTAAGGTTATTCAAATCCCATATTTCAACTCTTCTCTCATAATTCCATTTTATCCAGAGGCGGTAAGATGTATCGTTCCAGTTCTTAACAGCCGGTAGTTCTTTTCCTGTCTTTGCATGAAAGCTTGTCCTGCAATTCTCACAATAACAGATTGAATCACGGCCGAGACCGCTCCAGCTGTTATCGGTAAATCCTTCAGGCTGATACAGATTGAATATTTCAGTGAGTATCGACGGGATGTGTTCATTGTAGTAAGGACTGTTAATACAGGTAACAAATAATTCACCTGCTTTGTATGGTTTGCCCTCCGGATCAATTGCGAACCAGCCAGGGTGAGCTTTGTAGAACTCTTCATGCGCCCGGTTCGAATCCATTCTGGCAAATACTGCCAATCCATCTTCATGAGCTGCATTGCAGAGCTCACCAAAAAGATCCCTGCCTGCAAGATATTGTGCCTGGCGATGCAGAGGAATTTTGCTGGGGTAATAGGCTACAATTCCTCCGGCATTTATAATAACACCTTGTATACCTGTGGTTTGCCAGTGCTTTCGCCACCACTGGATGTCATAACCCGGAGGATCTTTTTCTGTAATATTAGTCTGTCCCCAGCGCGTAACTCTCCGATACCATGGCATTTCACCGGGGATTTTATCTTTTCCATTACTAATAACTGACAATTTTATCAGGTCGGGAGATGCCAGCACTAAAGAGGCTGCGGCAGCATTCCTTATAAATGTCCGGCGGCTGCCTTTTCCGGATGGACTTCCATTGCCACTTCTGCCGGAAGTCTTGGTTGTATCTGATTTGTCCATAGTTGTAAAATATTGATCAAAAGTTAATCAAAAAAACTTTCCGGATTGTATATCCCGGTGCAAAATCCGGAGAAATTGAAAATAATTTCTTCGATCAGGGAATAATTTCTTCATAAGAGTTGTCTTTAACATGTTTAATCCATATTAAAACAATAATTATGAAAACAGGAATTATCGGAACTTATTTATTAAGAACGCTCTTATTTACTTTGGTGTTTTGTCTCTTTATACCGGTTATTACAGAGGCTCAAACCGCTAAGGTCAACTTTTCAGGAAGCTGGGTATTGAATGAAGCAAAAAGTACTTTAGGTGATAATACAAGAATGGGTGGTGGTAATTTTATTGCCGCACAGGAGGCAAATCTTTTGAGTGTTGAGAGAACAAGGACCAACCGTGATGGAGAAACTGTAACCACGACAATGAAATATACCCTTGACGGAAAAGAGAGTATAAATACCTCTCCGCGGGGCGACAGCAAATCAGTGGCTTCCTGGTCTGCTGACGGCAAAACGCTTACAATCAATACTTCAAGGACATTCGAAATGAATGGAGAGACTATCAACATGAAAACCGTTGAAGTATGGTCACTGACTGATCCGAAAACTATTACTATACAATCCACAGCCACCTCACCAAATGGTGAGAGAAAGCTGTCTATGGTCTATGATAAAAAGTAGTATTTTAGGTTTCTGGTAATAATCGCAGGAGGGTGCCTCAGAAGGGCACCTTCTTTTTTTGTTTTTTTTTCCTATATTTATTGCACTATACTGACTACCGCTATAGTACTAATTCATTAACTAATAATAGTCACTATGAAAAAACAAGTATTATTATTGCTGATCCTCATGGCTTCCGTTAATTTGTTAACAGTAGCCCAGGCGCCTGATAAAGCATCAATTGAGAAAGGAATTAATTACATCCAGACAAAGACCTATCCGGAAGCTGATGACAAGAAGATCCTGGATCTTTATAAGGATCTTCGTGTTGCTGATGTCTCCGATGGCCTTGATATGGTTGGTCTTTCCGGTACAGGTCTTGTTGACCAGGCAATACATGCAGATTGGGTCGACCTGAAGGATTTTAAACATGTATTCCGTGGCATTGCAGTTACGGTAAGGTATGTACCAACACAGAAACCTGCGCTGCCTGCTACTGGTGAAAATTTCAAACAATGGGAAGGAAACTGGTATGGAACCTATTCGCATGAAGGATTCCTTAAGATACTCAGACCCGGTTCTGCAGTAGTTATAGATGATGTTGAGGACAAGGATATTGGTTCTATCGGATCAAACAATATTCTTGGCTGGGTTAAAGCCGGTGCCGTGGGAGTGGTAACTGATGCCGGATGCAGGGATACCGATGAAGTTGGTTTGCAGCAGGTCCCTATATACCTCAGGAAGAAAGGAAGGGGAATTCGTCCCGGAAGGAATGAAATTGAATCGATCAATCGTCCCGTGGTAATAGGAGGAGTACTGGTATGCCCGGGTGATGTTGTTGTAGCCGACGGTGATGGAGTGGTGGTAGTTCCGAGAGCTGTAGCTGAACAGGTGGCAAAGTTTGCCTTCGAGATCCTTGTTGGCGACAAAGCCGGAAGGAAAAGCCTTTATGAAGACCTGGGCCGTCCGCTGGACAAGACTGTAAAATAATTATTTGAATGGTCAGATTTCACTGAATCTGATCATTCTTTTATTTTTCGCATCATAGACCCTGAGAAACAATGACTCAAAGGCTGAGAAAAATGTTAATGGTTTAACATTATGAAAGATAGGATTTTCATAATGACATTTCCTCAGGTTGTAATTGGGCATACGTGGGCTCAGGTGATGTATATGATGAAAGCCAATATTTCCGGTGAACCAGTTTAGTATCCGGGGAAGCTTAAACCACGAACTGCCGTGCAGTGCAGTTGTTTTATAGTCCCAGCCTGATTCATCTTCCCACAATACATCCCTGTACTGGTGCTGGACGTAAAAAAGCCATACCCCATGGACTGTGGCAATATAAAGAACCGGTAGCTGAATCAACAGAAAAGTTTTCCATCCTATAAGCATGATTGTCGCAGCAACTACTGCTATAAGTGCCAGGTTAGTCAGATGCACATACATCTTTTCCCTTAAAGACATGTATCCTTTGGTGAACCGGTTCTGTATTGTGAACAGAAGGATGGGAGCAATGCCGAACAGGAAGAAGGGATTCCGGTAGAACCGGTAAGAAAATTTTCCCCATTTTGATAGTTTTAAGTACTCTTCAACTGTCAGGGTGTTTACATCTCCTATACCTCTTTTGTCAAGATTGCCGACAGTCTGGTGATGTATTTTATGGTCACGATGCCATTTATGATATGGTGTGAATACTAAAAATCCCATGATTATCCCTATTATCTTATTCATCTTCTGTGACTTAAAGAAAGAACCATGCCCACAGTCGTGGAATATAATAAAGATCCTCACCATGAAACCGGCAGTCAGGACTGCTAAACCCAATGTCAGCCAGTAAGAAATATCTATGGTTTTTACCATCAGTATCCATAAAATAATATATGGACCGAGCGAATTAATTATCTGCCACCAGCTCTTCAGACCATCAGGTCTGTTATATCTTGAAATTATCGAAATCCAGTCCTTGTCTGAATTATCGTCCTTCTCTTTCTCATTTGCCATCCCTGAAACTTATAACTTTTATTATCAAGCCCTGATTACTGCACGAAAAATTTCGATTGCAAAGATACGAATAAATATCAGGGTCTCGGACTATCGGGGCTGTTGAAAAAGGCAAAATCCCTTAACCGCAGAGGGCGCAAAGGCAAGACGCAAAGTTCGCAAAGGGCTGAAATTATGTGTTTTAGCTTAGCGTTCTTTGCAACATCTTAGCGTTCTTTGCGGTTAAAAAGGACTTTTTCAACAGCCCCAGTCCTTTTTGTTTTTGTTTTGAACTGCTATGGAATATTTTCAGTATTATTGCAATAAACATATGTATAATCTAAACCATAGCTATGAAAAAAGGCAGATCAGCTTTATGGATATTTTTTGCAATAATATTCATGACGCTTAACATATTAAGCTATTCCCAGACAAAAGGATTAAAGACCATTACGGAAAAGGAGCTGAGATATAACCTCGATTTTCTGGGCGCAAAGGAATTCATGGGCAGGGAGACACCGTCACATGAACTTGAAATAGCAACACTCTATATCGGTAACTGGGCACAGCATGCAGGCCTGAAACCATTGATGCCTGATGGATCTTTTTATCAGGAGGTACCGCTTAATGTAACTTCGGTATCATACCCGGGTACAAAAATGGTGGTAAGAGGCAGAAGTGAGACTGTCTATTATTTCGGAAAGTCTTTCGGCGGTAACTTTTCCGTGAACGGCTCTTATTCCGGAAACATAATTTTTGCAGGTTTAGGAGTAAATGATCCTGCAGGAGGATGGGATGATCTTGAAGGACTTGACCTTACAGGAAAAATTGTTGTAATCCTTGATGAACCGCTGCCGGGAGAAAATCCTGAAATGAGCGCATGGCTGACGGCAAGGCTGGGAAGTATTGTTGCTGAAATACGCAAATGCGGAGCTTCTGCCGTATTTTCTGTTGTAAGCCCGGAGAAGGAAGCGCGGATAAGAACATTTTCGGGTTTTTATGACTATATACCAACAGGTCGTCTTGGTATCGTTTATGATTCCCAGAGAACCAGTTTTGATGCTGATGACAGCCGGAACAGGCAAAGCTCAGCAACAAGGCCCTCTCTGCCTTTTACACAGGCTGAGATCAGTCATGAGCTTGCCGCGGGATTGCTGGGCCTGAGTAAGGAGGAGGTAACAGGAATGTTTACTGCAGTACGGCAGGGGCAAAGACTTAACGTAAAGGAGTTGCCTGATGTACACGTTAAACTGGATGTTGAAGTTGAAACCTACAAGGCCACTTCCCGGAATGTTATTGCCGTTGTTGAAGGTTCTGATCCCATACTGAAGAATGAGTATGTTGTAATCTGTGGTCATCATGATGGCCGCGGCATTGATGACGGAGAGATAATCGCTGCTGCTGATGACAATGGAACAGCAGCTGTTGCCCTAATGGAGATCGGACAGGCTTTGCTGGCCGAAAGGCCCGGGCGCTCTGTTATCCTGGCCTGGGTCACAGGAGAGGAACAGGGAATGAACGGATCGCATTATTTCATAAATAATTGTCCGGTCCCCGTCGAAAAGATCACCGCCTGTCTCAATATGGACATGCTCGGACGGAACCATACCGACTCTCTTTTTCTTATAGGATCTGACCTTTTGAGCTCGGAGCTCGATGCCTCAATCAGAAAAGTAAACTCCCGGTCAGGAATTAAGATGGGCTTCGATTACAGGTACTCAAATCTTACCCATCCGCAACGGGTTTATTTCAGAAGCGATCACTATTCCTTTATCCGGTTCGGAATCCCGTCAGTATGGTTTTTCTGCGGTTTTACTCCTGATTATCATACATACAGGGATGTAACTGAAGGCATCGATTATGGCAAACTTCTGAAAGCAACAAAGCTGGTATACGCAACTGCAATAGATATAGGAAATGTCAAAAATATGCTTAAGCTGGATGTTAATCCGGCTGTCACTTCAAGGGGAAAGCAAAACCTCAGGGAGAGCAGCCTGTTTCAACCATAGGGCAGATTTAACACTCACCGGTAAATGACAGGGGTAGGATTGATATTAAAAGCGCTGGAATTTGCCTCTCACAGGCACAGGACGCAACGCCGGAAGGGAAAAAGGGAGATCCCTTATATAAATCATCCTATCCAGGTCGCTAGCCTTCTTGCTAACGAAGGAGGCGAGACTGATCCCATCCTTATTGCAGCTGCAATCCTTCATGATGTAATAGAGGATACGGTCAACTCAGTTGATGAGCGAAGAGAACTTATGTCGGAAATATCTGCAAAGTTTGGGGAAGAGTTGCTGGCTCTTACAATGGAAGTAACTGATGACAAAACACTTGAGAAGCAGGTGAGGAAACAGATGCAGATTGAACATGCAAATCATTTATCAATAAGGGCAAAGAAACTCAAGATGGCAGATAAGATCACTAATCTGCGTGATATCACCCTTGACCCTCCTGACTGGTGGACACATTATCGCATCGTGGAATATCTCAGCTGGGCTGAAAAAGTTGTAGAAGGGTTGAAAGGTGTAAATCCTGAACTCGAAAACCTGTTCTATAAAACTCTGGCTGAGGCCAGGGAAAAGTACCTGTAAATTTTCCCCCTGTCTGCTTTAATGGAATTCTGTAATTCATTAAATGACAATTATCATATTTTTTGGATAAGTTCCTGAGTTATTTATAGATTCGAACAAATATATCCAAAGATTGTTTGAACTTTTTAATTCACATATCTTCTATTCTGCTGAGATTTCTTGAATATGATATTTTGAAGATTATAGGCCACATCAGTATTCATTTTATTCGACAGTGATTATGAAAACTTTAAAAAAATTATTGCTTGTATTGGCAATTATTCTAAATATATTCATGGGAGTTTATGCCCAATCTGTTTCAGGAACATGGACATTCAGCAATGGTAATTTCCCGATCACGATGCTCCTGCTTGATAGTGGTACCGGCGAATTACAAGGTATGCCTATAAGGTATAAAGCAGAGAATGGCATGCTTACCATTGATGATGGAGTACAGCCTGTGATCTATGATTATAAGCTTGGTCAGAATACATTGACACTCTCAGGAGGAAATCTTCAGGTTGCTGTAACCTTTAGCAAACCAGGTGTAAACATCTCTTCAAATGTTTCGAATGCTCCAAATACTCAGAATAATACCCAGATCAATCAGCCTGTTGCAGCCACAAATCAGCAAACAGGTAATATGAGTAACATGGCCGGTAATAATGATGCTTCTCCTGGTTCAGGTTCCGAACTCTCAGGAATCTGGGAAGGGCAACAGGGTAAGATCATCTTTTATCCTGACGGATTACTCCTTTATAATGGGACCTCCTATAACTATACATCTTATGGAAATTCTCTTACAATAACAGGAACTGATGGTTCTGTTACCTTTAATTGCAACCTTAAAGGCATTCAGCTTACTCTTTCACAGAATGCAAATTCTGCTGTTTATTCAAAAACAGGAGACATCAGACCCGATAGGGTCGATCCGCAGCTTGTCGGTAAATGGTGTATGATCACAAGCAGTTATAATTCTTATTCGGGTGGAGGTTCAAGCAGGGAAGAATGTATCACTCTTAACGCCAATGGTACATACGAATACTTTTATTCAGGTTCTGTTTCAGCATATACGGTTGACAAATCTGCCTACGGGGGAACAGGAAGTCAGGATAATGACCGGGGTATCTGGAAAACTGACGGAGAGACAATTCTATCTGTTTCTCAGACAACAGGCAAAACATCACGTTATTCGCTTCTGAAGCAAAATGAACAGAATGGTGATCCGGCTATAGTGATAGGAGGACGTAAATTTGTAACAGCCTACAACAGACCACGTTGGTAGTTAACTATTAACGGTTATGTTTAATTATGATATTTAATTGATTATAATGTTAAATTAAAATTTCCTGAAATGAAAACCTCTGGTATTGCAATTCTCCTGCTGGCTTTGATGTCCGGTTGCCAGTTCAGCAAATCTGTTAACAAAGATTTATTATCCGGATTACTAACCAAAGGAGATGGTATTTCATGCGATGAAGTATATCTCACAATTGGCGATAAAAAGATAAACAGGAACACTTTCGTATATGGTGAAACATTTGTTGTGAACTTCAATAAAATTGAGGGTTTCAATAATGAAAATGAGTCTGTTTTTCCTGATATGTCCCTGTTGGTTTTAAGCATGGAAGGGGATACCATGTTGTTTGCTGAAGATCTCTACAGTAACTATCCTGATGGAATAAAACTGGATCCGCTTCTTCTTACTTCAGAAGTGACTGTGGCTGCGCCGATGCGATCTGGCCGGGAATATAAGCTGAATGTCGGTATAAGCGATAAAAAAGGTGACGGAGCATTTTCTGCCGGGCTTGCCTTTAAAGTTGTGTCCAGTGATAAAATTATTACTGAAAGCACAGGAGTGGGATATAATGAGATCTATCTCTATTCGGGTGATCAGGAAAAGGTAATTGTTGATAATAAAGTCGGAATAGATGAAACTACCTATTTTGTTTTTGAAGGATTGACAGGATTCAAAGAGGATGGGGGGATGGTTTATCCCGGACTAAGTATCAAAGGTACCGATAAAGGAGGCAAGCTTATACTTGATTTCAAGGATCTTTTTGCGGACTATTCAGAAACAGGCCTGTCTGTTACGGATTTTAATAAAAGGGTATTATCGAATTTTACCTTGTCGGGAACAGAAATATTAAATCCCCTTCACTGTGAGATCCTTATCTGGGACAAAAAAGGTGACGCAAAGATAAAGTCAGCTGCCGATCTGGAGGTAAGACAATAATAGCTTACTCTATTTAAGATTCAGGAAGTAATTATCGTGCCCCGGCACAATGATATCGGCAATTGACCGGATCATATCGAGTGTTCTTGTCGATTCCGTCATATCCATTACATTATAATACATTTGCCCGCCATTCCAGTAATCGAGAGTAGCTACAGAATCACCTGCTATCATAACAGAATAGCCGTTGTGATCGAATCTTAATCCATAGTGGTCTGGTGTATGGCCGAATGTTTTTATAACGTCTATCTCTCCGAAAAGGGTTTTTCCGGCAGGCTCAATCTGCTTTTCATACTTTCCTGATTTATTAATTGCAGCTGCCACTTCTGCTCCTGCATACCATTTTGCTTTGACAAAGTGCTTCAGACCGTAGAGGTGATCGCCATGCTGATGGGTAATAAAAACAGTATCGATTTCATCAATTGCCAGGCCGGTTCTCCTGTCGAGCTCAGTTGCCATAGAATTCAGATCTTCAAGTGAAGGATCAACCAGCAGATGGAACTGCTCCCCCGATATCACTGTGCATGTACATATTGCACCGCGAAGAGGTTTTTCATAGCTCTCCCCCCAGTACCTGTTTCGGGAGAGGTTCCCGATGGTTATTACATCCCAGTGTTTTATTAAGGATGATTCTTTTCCTTTTAGTTTTATCTCCTTTGAATTATTTGCTGCAAACCCCAGTGAGCTCATTACAGTAACTCCTGCTACAGAATATACAAATTTACGACGGTTTATTTTATTCATGCCATAAATGTTTCAAGTTTAACCAGTTCATCTTTTGTAAATGGCTTCATATCCCTTACGGCAGTAACGTTTACCTCCAGTTCCTTAATTGACTTCATTCCAATATTCGCACAGGATACAGGTAAACCCAGAACATATCTGATCAGATCAGACACCTCTGCCTGGTGAACTGTTTCATCCCAGTACCAGTTGCCATTAATATTTTTGGCAGGATTCACTTTAGCGAGTGCGCCTCCTCCTCCACCCATCACCTTCATGGCAATGATACCCATATTCTTTTTGATGGCATTTTGAAGTACCGATTCCCTGAACGGTAATCTTCGCGGAACCGGATTAAAAGTCGTAAGGATGGTATCGAAATCATACATATCTATTGCCCTGTTCATTGCATCGGCCGACTCATGTCCGGTGACTCCGATAAACCTTGTAACCTTTTCATCACGAAGCTTATAAAATGCCTTCATCATACCATCCGGCTTGCTCCAGAGTGAGACATCCTCCTTTTCCAGAACACTGTGTACCTGAAACAGATCGTAGTGGTCGGTCTGAAGCCTTTTCAGACTTTCCTCCACCTCACGCATAGTTCCGTCGTAAGTCCTGCTGAGCGTTTTTGAAGCAAGGAACACATCATTTCTTCTTTTAGCCATTACAACACCATAGTTGAGCTCTGATTGCCCGTTGCTATAACCTGGTGCAGTGTCGAGATAGGTTATCCCTTCATCAATAGCAGCATTGGCCAGATCAGCAGGATTGAATTCATTTGTCGGTTTCATACCCATCCCTGCAACACCTCCAAGAACAAGTACACTCACTTCAACTCCTGTTTTTCCAAGAATTCGCTTCGGTAGTATCCCTTTTTTTCCTTCAGTTTTCACAACTCTTAAATCTTTGGGATCAATCTGCCCAATTGCAGCTCCAGCAACAGCTATAGCTGCCAGTTTGCCCATAAAATCTCTTCTGTCCATTTTTACTATCTTGATAACTATTACTAAATCAATCTATTGCATTTTTGAGTTATGAGTATTAGGTAGTTCTAAACCGTCTCCCATCTTCCTTACAAATTCTTTTCACCAGTCTCCTGCCTGACATCACAGCAGTAGGTAAACCACCACCCGGTTCAACCCATTGACCGCACATATAGAAATTACTCAATCCGGGGATTGACTGCGACATAGGCTTCATCAGTACTTTTGAATTTTCAGGTGTAATCAGCCACCCTTCGAAGCATCCTTTCCAGTTGCCGGTATATCGTTCAAAGGTGAGAGGAGTGGCTATATCAATAACCTCAACCTGTGATGATATTCCCGGGAAACGCTGTTCCAGGAGCTCAACAACTTTATTGCCTATATCATCCTTCTCCTTCAGATAATCTGCCCGGTCCTGTGCAATATTTTTCCAGTATTCGTAGCCGGAGT